>Ga0315542_1000072_pt1 | contig 49200 bp, 45 predicted proteins | sample SalMarSW160120MG_FD_202541 | JGI IMG/M metagenome (GOLD analysis project Ga0315542, IMG submission 202541) | Salt marsh sediment microbial communities from the Plum Island Ecosystem LTER, Massachusetts, United States - Salt Marsh Sediment SW1601-20 ...
AGCACTGGCTGCCGCAGCAGGTGCTGGCGGAACGGCTGTTCCGGACGCGGATCCCGCTGCCGCCGCGCTGGGCGGAGTACTACGACGGGGTGATCCGGACCCGGGCCCTGGCGAGCAACCGCCGGCATACCTTGAAGTACGCCTACTGAGAGATCGCCAGATGCACCATTTAAGGGGACAGGATCGGTTCCCGGGGCAGAAACACAATCTCCGCGGCACAACTTATCGTTTTGCTGGAATGTCATGATCGCTCAATATACGCCCGGGCGCGCGTGCGGTTCCCTGCCGGCCCTGATGCCGGCCGACGGGGCGCTCAGGGACGCAGTCGGAGGGTGACGGGCAGCTCGTGCACGGAGATCTCCCGCGGCGGCCCGGCGAGGGGCGCCCGGACGGCGATGCCGCCCGGTGGCAGGTGCAGTCCGCCCTCGATCCGCACCACGGCGCCCTCGCCCTCCCGCTTCATCGCGAAGCTCAGCTTCCCGCAGGGCGTCGGCAGGTTCCGGACCGTCACGCCCTCACCGGCGAGCCACTCCGGGAGGATGCCCGCGCCCAGCACCAGGGTCTGACGGCCCTCGTCCAAATAGGCCAGCATGTCCAGCAGCGAGCGCGCGTAGTCCGTCCCCACCCAGGTGTGCGGCATGTCGCCGATGAAGTGCGGCGCCCGCACATCCCGGTAAACGACCTCGGCCCACTGGTGCCAGCCGGCCGGTCGCCGGTGGGCGAGGAAGAAGGCGAGCAGCTCGTGCGCGCGCGCGCGCCAGCCGAGCCGCACGAAGGCGCCGACGTTGCGGATCTCGTAAGGGGTGTAGACCTCCCACGTGCCCGCGGCGGCACGCTCGCGGAAGAAGTCGTCGTAGCGGGCGAAGGTGCGCTCGAGGGCCGCCGCCGGCAGGGCGGCTCCGGCGGCGACCGGTGAGAGAGCGATCGTGGTGGCGGTCGGGTCGAAGTCGCCGAGGTCGGCGCAGCCGGGCACGTAGTCGATTGCGTGCCGGCGCATGGCGGCCTCCACCGAGGCGCGCAGATCCTGCTGGAACGTGTCCCGGAGCTCGCTCAGGCGGGCCCGGTCCCGCTCGCGGCCCAGCACGGCGGCCAGGAAGGCGGCATCCCGGAATCCGCGCAGGGCCCAGAGATCGTCCCAGTAGGAGTGCATGGGCTGGGCGGAGTAGCCCTCGTGGCTGATCGAGGGGGGCAGGATGCCGTAGAACTCCGCCTTGTCGGGCGAGCGGTACTCGGCGGTGAGGCGTTCGCGCCGGAGGGCGTCGAGGTAGTCCACGGCCTTGGCGATGCGCGGCCACATCCGCGCCGCCAGGTCGCGATCGCCGGTGTAGCGATAGTACTCGGCGACGAGGAAGACGAACTCGCCGCTGCTGTCGTGCTCCGGCACCGGATCCGCGCCGCGAGCGTCGACCACGCAGGGGATCTTACCGCTGGCATACTGGTAGGGGGCGTACCATTCGAGGTAGTCCCGCACCGGTCCGGGCAGCCCCAGCCGCAACAGGGCCGAGCCCGTGAGCGCGCCGTCGCGGATCCAGGAGCGGGCGTAGGAGCGGGGGCCGGGCTGGATGGCCGGGCCGGCGCGGTTGATCAGCACGTAGGCGAGCTGGCTGCGCAGAGTCGCCACGAGATCGGCGGCGCCGCCGGGCAGCTCGATCGTCACCCGCTCGAGCTTCCGCCGCCAGCCGCTCTCGCAGCGGGCCAGCTCCCCGGCGACCCAGCGGCGGGATGCGGCGTCGCAGGCAGGATGCCGCCCCGCACCGGCGATTTCCATCTCCGCCGGGTAGAGCGGAACGAGCAGGTCGACCTCCTGCTCCGCCCCGGGCGCCAGGTCCAGCGGGAAGGCCAGCGCGGCCGAGGCGGCGCCGAAGGGATCGCGGACCCGCATGTCGCCGGGCAGGCGGCCCTGGCGCAGGAAGTCCGCGACCACGTCGCCGCCGGCGAAGGTGGCGGCACCGAACCCGGCCGGACGGGTCAGGCTCTCGAGCGCCGGCTCCCCGTCGACCAGGATCCGGAGGCCCCGCTGGGCGATCTCGTGGACGGGTGCCGTGCCACCCGGCGTGTTCAGGAACTGCATGGGGGGATTCACCTGGAAGGGCCGCAGGGCCAAATACAGCGTCGCCGCCATCTGTGCCGCGCCGTGGTTGCGGACCCGGTAGCGGAGAACCACGGACGAGGCGCCGGCATGCCCCCGGCCGAACGCGGTGATCGCCAGCTCGAGATCGCCGTGCCGCCAGGTCACGGTGGGAACGGGCAGATATCCCGCCGCCTGGGATTGTGCGGCCTCGACGTCGGCCCAGGTGACGAGCCGATCCGCGACGCGCAGGAAGGGCTCCACGGAGAAGCGGCGCCGGCCGGTCTCGAGAGCCCCGTCCTCGCTGAAGAGCGCCTCGCGCGCGTCGCCGTCCACCCCCACGACCGTCCAGTACGGCTGCTGCCCCCGCAGGGCGCGGGGATAGCAACCGAGCGGCGCATCCTGCGCCACGGCCGCGAAGAACGCCTCGCGCGAGGCCGACCAGGCGAGAGGCTCGAGCGTCAGCTCCGTGACGGCCGGACCCTCGGGCGACTCAGCACGGAGCGGGCGCAGGCGGAGCAAGCGGGACTCGCTCTCCGGCAGGTAGACGTAATCGCGTCCTCCGTTACTGCCCGTCACCGACTGCGCGAGGTGCCAGGAGGTCCCGTCGTCCGAGATCTCGACCTCGTAGTCGCGCGCCGGCCGCCCGGCGACCCAGTCGACGACCAGCCCGCCGTACTCTCGCAGCTGCCCCAGGTCCAGGGTGAGCCAGGGTTGCCCGTCGCCGGCCGCCGGGGCCCAGAAGGTGCCCGGATCGCCGTCCAGGACCGCGGCCGCCGGGTGGCCGGCCAGCGCCGAGGAGGCGCCGGCCACCGGAGGCGGAGGCGTCGCGTCGGCCGGAGGCAAAGGCCGCAGCCGCAGCTCGTCGATCCACACGGTCCCTGTGCCGCCGCTGCCGGCGGTGATCGCCAGCTCGAGAGCGGCCACGTGCCGGATTTCCCCCCCGCCCTGCGGCCCCCAGGCGAAGCTGATCTGGCGCTTCTTGACGACCACCCGCTGCCACTCGGCCGGAAACTGGAAATCGCGCCGCACCGACCACCAGACGTTCTGGCCGCTCGCATCGATCAGCTTGAACTCGAGGGAGTTGGACGGCGCGTCGCCCCGCAGCAGGAACGAGAACTCGTAGTTCTCCGGCAGGTCGAGGGAAAGCTCCTTGCGCGCGATCGCCCAGCCGCCGCCCTGGAACCGGAAGTCCAGGCGCAGGGCCCGGCCGCGGAAGCCCCGGTCGGTGCCCAGCTCGAGCTGCACCCCGTCCGCCGGCTGCGCCGACCAGCCGGACATGTCGTCGCACGAGTCCACGACGACGCTCCCGGCGCCGGCCGGCGCCGGCCCGCCGTTTTCCCCGGCCACGAATCCCACCGGCAGAAGCACGAGCACGAGCAGAACGCCGGCTGCCAGGTGCGCTCGCCGCATGCTCAACCCTTGACGCTGCCGGCCATGACGCCGCGGATGTAGGCCCGCTGGATGATCAGGAAGACCGCGAGCGCGGGGATCACCGTGACCACCGCGCCCGCCATCATCAGCTCCGTGTCCTGCACGTGCTCTCCCACGAGGTTCGCCAGGGCGACCGGCAGGGTGTACTTCCCGCTGTCGCTCAGGACGATCAGCGGCCACATGAAGTCGTTCCAGGCGCTCAGGAAGGTGAACGCCCCCAGGGTCACCAGGATCGGCCGGATGACCGGGACCACGATCGTCCAGAAGATACGAAATTCACCCGCCCCGTCGATACGGGCGGCGTCCAGCAGGTCGTCCGGGACGCTGAGGGCGTACTGGCGGATCAGGAAGATGCCATAGATGCTGGCGAAGTAGGCGATCATCACGCCCAGGTAGGTGTTCACCAGGCCCAGCCTCTGCAGCAGCAGGAACAGCGGCAGCATCGCCACCTGCGCCGGCACGACCAGGCCGAGGGCGAGCTGGCGGAACATGCGGTCGCGGCCGCGGAAGGGCAGCTTGGCGAAGGCGTAGCCGGCCAGGGCGTTCACCAGGACCGACACCAGCGTGGCGATCATCGTGATGAGCGCGCTGTTCAGGAAGTTGCGGGCCAGGTCGAGACGCGTGAACAGGGCGATGTACTGGGCGAAGGTGGGATCCCGCGGCAAGAAGCGCGGCGGGATCGTGTTGGCCTCGCCGGTGTGCATGAAGGAGGCGGCCACCATCCACAGCAGGGGCGTCAGGGTCACGACCGCCCCCAGAACCAGGACCGCATGCCGGATCACCGGGCCCAGCGTGCGCTTCATGATCCCCGCCCCTTCTGCAGGCGCATCTGCAGCAGCGCGCCGGCGAGCGTGATCAGCAGCAGGAGCACGGCGATGGTCGACGCCGTGCCCATCCGCCACCAGCGGAAGCCCTCCTCGTACATCAGGAGCACCAGGCTCCGCGTGCTGCCGAGCGGCCCGCCCTGGGTCATCACGTAGGGCTCGGCGAAGAGCTGGAACTGGCCGATCATGGTGGTCAGTCCCACGAAGAGGAAGATCGGCGCCAGCCCCGGCAGCGTCACGTGCAGGAAGCGGCGCCAGGCGCCCGCCCCGTCGATCGCCGCCGCCTCGTAGTACTCCTCCGGAATGCCCTGCAGTCCGGCGACGAAGATGAGCATGTTGTAGCCGAAGTTCTTCCAGACCGATAGCAGGATGATGGCGGGCATGGCCCAGTGCGGATCGCCCAGCCAGTCGACGGGCCCCAGGTGCAGCCAGCCCAGGACGTGGTTCAGCAGGCCGTAGCGCGGGTGATAGAGGTACCGCCAGACGATGGCGACCGCGACCAGCGTCGTCACCACCGGCGTGAAGTAGATGGTCCGGAACAGGCTCCGCAGGCGGACGACCCGCGCGCTGAGCAGGAGCGCCGCCGCGAGCGAGACCGCCACCGAGAGGGTCCCGCCGGCGACGACGAAGTACAGCGTGTTGCGCAGTGCTCCCCAGAAGGCGGCACTGCGTAACACCTCGACGTAGTTGCGCAGGCCGACGAAGCGCGCCGTGCCGGGCGAGCCGATGGCGTAGATGTCGAAATCGGTCAGGCTGAGCAGCAGGCCGGCCACCACCGGCAGGAAGAAGAAGACGCCGATCAGCAGGAAGGCCGGCGACAGGAACAGCCACCCCGATCTGGCCTGCCGCCTCTGCAGGGCCGACCTCATGGCGCCTCCCCGGCCGGGACCGCCGCCGGCAGCCGGTCATGGGCGAGCAGCCAGCGCCGCTTCTGCAGGATGCGGGCGGCGCCCCGATCCATCATGGCCAGCGCCGAGTCGGCGGGCACCCCGCCCCGGACGGCCAGCTCCGTGTCGTCCTGCACCAGCGTGGCGATCTGCTCCCACTCCGGGATCTTGGGGGTCGAGACGACCCGCTGCAGCTGCTCCCAGAAGGCCCGTGTCCGCGGCTCCCGCGCCAGGGCGGCCTGCTGCCAGGCCTCCCGGCGGGCCGGCAGGTCCCCGCTCAGTTCGTAGAAGCGCTCCTGCTGCTCCGGCCGCAGGAGATACTCCACGAGACGCCAGGCGGCATCCTTGTGCGGCGAGCGCCGGAAGATGATCAGGCTGGAGCCCCCGGCCAGCGAGATGCCGGAGGCCGGCCCCTCGGGTCCCGGCAGGGGCGCCGTTCCCCAGTCGTCCTGCAGACCCTCGGGCAGCCGCCGCTGGAACTCGCCCAGGTTCCACGGTCCGGTGATGTACATCGCGAAGTAGCCGCGCGCGAACTCCTGGTAGAGGTTGGCGATCTCGTTGTTGCGCACCGGCGGGGCCAGGCTGTCCCCAAAGAGGCCGAGGTAGAAGTGGAAGGCGCGGCGGAAGGCCTCCTGCGCGAAGGCGCCGCGGGTCGCGTCGTCGACGAGCAGGGGCGAGCCGGCCTGCAGGCCGAAGATGATGGGCTGGTTCCACTCGTTCACCGGCAGGAAGATCGCGAACCGCTCCGGTCCGACCAGCCGCTTGACGGCCTCCATGGCCTTGCGCCAGCCCTGCCAGGATCCGGGGACGGAATCGTAGCCTGCCCGGGCCAGGATGTCCCGCCGGTAGAAGAGCACGCGCGTGTCCACGTACCAGGGGATCCCGTACATGACGCCGCCGATCCGGTTGGTGCTCCAGATCCCCGGGAAGAAGGAGGTCGAGTCGAGCGCGGCCGTGGCCGCGAGCCGGCCGGCGAGCGGCTCGAGGGCCCGCAGGGCGACGAACTCCGCGATCCAGGTGTTGCCGAGCTGGGCCAGGTCGGGGGTCGAGCGCCCGACGAAGGCGGTCAGCAGCTTTTCGTGGGCCGCGGACCACGGGATCTGCTGGACCTGGACCCGGACCTCGGGATTCTCGCGCTCGAAGCCGGAGATCAGGTCCTGCAGGACCTCGCCCTCGCGCCCCATGGCCCAGAAGCGAAGCTCGACCGGCTGGGAGCCCTTATCCCTCCCGCAGCCGGGACCTGCGAGGATCACCAGCAGGGACAGGCCGGCCGCGAGAAGGCCCACCATGCCCCGGCGTTCCCAACTCCCGCCGGCGCTCATGGCCCGACCGCGAGGGAATCGAGCCAGCCACCGTTGAAACCGGCCGCCCGCAGGCCGCGCACGACGTGGGGATTGCCGCGCAGGGTGCGCCAGACCAGCTCGCTGCGCAGGTTTTCGATCATCGCCAGGATCGGCCCCTGGTCGATCCCCAGGTAGTCGGTGTCGAACCACCCGTTGCGGGGATCCACCCGGCCGTGCTGGACGGGAACGTCGAGCCGGAAGGTGGGGTTCAGCGCATCCAGGAAGCCGTATTCCCCGTAGATGCGCTCGCCGTACGTATCCCGCAGCGACAGCAGCACGGGCACGATGATCTCGGGCGCGAAGACGATGGACCCGGCCGTGGCCGAGGGACAGACCGTGCCGTCGTCCTGAATCCCCCGGAAGGAGGCGCCGCGAGCCCAGTAGGTGTAGAACCGCCGCAGCCGGCCGTCGATCTCGAACTCGCCGTTGACCGGCCCGTCGCAGGCGGTCAGGCCCCAGAGGTCCTCGCCGTAGCCGGTCCAGCCCTCGGGATTGGCCACCGCGTAGGCGCGCTGCGCCAGGACCGCGCGCCGCGAGTTCTCGAAGTAGTCGATCCCGTGCCGGCGCATGAAAGCGTCCTGCAGACCGCGCAGGTCGAACCAAACCTGGGTATACTGATGACCGAAGAGCGGGCTGAAGCCCAGGCACTCCTGGCCCTCGAAGCTGCCCCACTTGTAGCCGGCCGTCCAGGCGGACCAGGCCGCCGGTGGCACCGGATGGGATGGAGAGCCGAGCGCCAGCAGGTAGAGCAGCATCGCCTCGTTGTAGCCGCGCCAGTCGTAGGCCAGGAACCCGCCCTCCGGAGTCCAGCCGTGGCTGATCGTCGGCGGGCGCACCGAGGCCCACTGCCAGTCCGCGCGCCGGTACAGCGAGTCCGCCAGCGCCCGGACCTCCGCCTCCTCCGGCTCGGCCCGGTCGAAGTAGGACTGGCAGAACAGGACGCCGGCCAGCAGCAGGGCCGTGTCCATGGTGGAGAGTTCGACGTCCCGGAAGCGCCGGCCCGTCTGCGGATCGAGGAAGTGGTAGAAGAAGCCGTGGAAGCCGATGCTGCCGGACGCCGCCGAGTCCTGGGGAGCGGTCCAGAGGAAGCGGAGCGTCCCGAGCACTCGCTCGCGCGCCGCCTCCCGCGAGACCCAGCCGCGCTCGACACCGATGGGGTAAGCGGTCAGCGCGAAGCCGGTGGCGGCGATGCTGGCGAACGAGGGCGTCGGGTAGCGGTCCGGCGCCAGACCGCCGGGCGCGGCGCAGAGATCCCAGAAGAAACGGAAAGTTCGCGCTTGCAAGCTGTCGATGAAAACGGTTACATGTGGAGAGAGAGAAGAGGGCACGCCGGGTGCCGGCCTGCCCGCCCCGCAGCCGGCCAGCACCAGCAGCAACGCGGCCGCAGCGGTTCCCAGCAGCGTCAGCCCGCGAGGCCTCAGGGACGAGATGAGCCGGCGGCGGACCGCGAGCAGCCCTCCGCCGCGTCGGCGAGCTTCGATACACCACGTCCTACGTGGCGCTGGACGGATCCTCGTCGCCATGATCGTTCGATTATAGGGCCCGCGATGGCTCGAGCAACCGAAATCGACCCATGACACGCCTGCGCACCTCTCACGGCCGCCTGCTGCTGCGCGTTCTGCTCTACACCCTGGTGATCGTCGTCCTCTATCATTTGCGGGGCGGGGGAAGCCTGCGCCAGCTGTTCCGCCGGCTCCCGGGACTGGCCCCGGCGGACACGACCCTGATCCTGGCCGGCGAGGACCTGGCCCCGGCGCTCGTGCAGCATCTGGTCACCAGCTATCACCAGGACTACCCGCATCCGGACATCCGGGTGCTCGGCGGCGGCACCAATCAAGCCCTCGAGGACCTGATCAACGACCGCGCCGACGTGGCCTTCCTGAGCCACCCTCCCACGGTGGACGAGCAGCAGCTGTTCCGCAGCGCCGGCGGGGACACCGCCGCCTGGTATCCGATCGCCCTGGGCGGGATCGTCCTGCTCCGGGGTGCGGAGACCGCCGCAGAGCCGCTGGCACTCGCGGACCTGCGCCGCTCCCTGCAGGATCCGGGGGCGGCCGGCTTCGACCACCTGTACGTGTCCGATCCGAACACGGGGTTGTGGGATGCCTTCCTGGCGGCCTTGGACCTGCCCTCCATGGAGGGGCCGGCGCCGGCGCGCGTGATCTTCCTCGTGGATCAGGCGGCCGTCCTGGACGCGCTGCGGGCCGACCACCGTTCGCTGGGCCTGGCCAGCTCGTTCACCCTGCCGGCCGACCTCGCCGAGCGCGATCTGCAGATCGTCACGCTCCGGCCCGCGGACGGCAGCAAGCCCGTGTTCCCCGACCTGGAAGCGCTGGCCTCGGGGAACTATCCCCTCTGGCATTACCTTTACGTCTGCTGCCGGGGTCATGGCAGCGGCGAGGGATCGATGTTCGTGACCTGGGTCACCGGCGACCGCGGCCAGCGACGGATCGAGAGGGCGGGCTTCCTCCCCGCCCGCCGGGTGCTGCTGGAGATCCACTTGACCCGCCAGCCCGTGGGAACGTAACTCTGACGGGCGCATAAGGAGTCATCGGCATGGGAAATCGACCAGCCACCGCTTTCGGCCGGACCAGGATCGCCGCCTGGACCGTCCTGCTGCTGCTGGCCCTGCTCCCGCTGCGGGTCATGGCCGACCGGCCCACCTACGCCCTCGACGAGGATCCGATCCGGCTGGGCGAAAAGGCGCTGGAGCAGGGTCGCCTCGCCGATGCTCGGGTCAGCTTCCTCGAGGCCGTCGCCCACGACTACCAGGTCCCCCGGGCCAAGTACGGCCTGGCGCAGGTCGCCGTGCGCGAGGGCCGCTACGACGACGCCGAGCCCCTCTTCCGGGAAGCGCTGGCCCGGAAGCAGCAGGAGGACAAGGCGGACTATCCCGAGGCCCGGGCCGGCCTGGGTCTGCTGCTGCTCCGTTACGGCCGCGACCAGGAGGCGGCCCAGGAGTTCGACAAGGCCCTGCAGGGCGATTCCCGGCTCTGGCAGGCGCGGTACGGGCAGGCCCGCCTGCTGCTCGCGCAGCAGCACTGGGAAGAGGCGAAGAAGCTCCTGGACCAGGGGGCTCAGCTCAAGGGGGCCGCGGAGGGCGAGGACGAGTACCACTTCGGAATGGCCCTCTACTGGCTGGGCAAGAACAGCCTGCCGGAGGCCGAGAAGGAGGCCCTGCTCGCCCTGCACCTGAACGCCTGGGATCCGGACTACGGGACCCTGGTCGGCCGGGTCTACGAGAAGCGCAACGCGCCGACCCTGGCCATCGACGCCTTCGAGAAGGCGCTGCAGAGCCCCGGGATGATCCCGAGCGCACCGATGCTGTGCTCGCTCGGGGCGCTCTACCAGAAGGTCGGGCGCTACAACGAGGCGCGCGACCGCTATCTCCGGGCCGTCGCCGTCGATTCCACCTACGCCCCGGCCCTGAAGGATCTCGCCGACCTCTTCCGGCTGGCGAAGCAGTACGACCGGGCGGCGCGGACCTACCTGCGCTACATCACGCTCGAGCACGACGACGTCGAGGCGCTGCTGGGTCTGGCCGAGTCCTGCATCGAGATCCGCCAGTACGAGCAGGCGGTCGAGGCCGCGCGGGCCGCCATGGCCCTCGACGACAGCCGCACCGACGTCCGCCTCGCCTTCGCCCGCAGCGGCATCCGCAGCCGCGAGATCGCGACCCGGGCCGAGGCGGCCAGGGTCTACGCGAACCTGCCCGCGGGGACGGACCTCCAGGCCCAGGACTACGTCGCCCTGGCCGACTACCAGACCGAGACCAAGCAGTATCCGCAGGCACGCCAGAGCCTCGACAGGGCCCTGGCGCTGGATCCGCAGCAGGCCAACGCCTACTTCCAGCAGGGCGTGATCGACCTGGAGATGGGTCAGCCCCAGGCAGCCATCACCCACCTCGAGAAGGCCATCGACCTGAAGTCGGACTCGCCCGTCTACTACCTGGACCTGGGCATCGCCAACTTCCAGGCCCAGCGGCTCGGCCAGGCCATCCCTGCGTTCCGCCACGCCCTGCGGCTGAACGAGGGGCTCACGGTCGGCAGGCTGCTCCTGGCCCAGGCCCTGGCCGTGAGCGATTCCCTGGCCGGCGCGGAGGTGCAGTACCAGAAGGTCCTGGACGCCGAGCCGCAGAACGCCAAGGCCCTGCGCGGGCTGGGCTTCTGCCACATCCGCCGGGCGGACTATCGTGAAGCCCTGCGGATCTACCAGGCCGCCACGGCCGCCGATCCGCAGAACGCCGACGGCTGGGCGGGCCTGGGCAACGCCTACCTCGGCCTGGAAAACTGGGACGCGGCCGAGACGGCGTTCGGCAAGGCCGCAGCCATCGATCCCGGCAACATCACGATGCGGAAGGGACGCGAGCTATTGAATCGAGCCCGGCAGGAGGCCGCCAACGATGGATGATTTAGTCCGCTGCGCGCTGCCGGCCCACCCCGCCGGCCCCGCGCCAGAAAGGAGAGCCCCGGAATGAAGAACTACGTCCTCATCCCCATCACCATCGTCTCCGTGGTGGTGTCATGGTACATCTGGGACCACGCGCCCGAGTACATGCGGAGGGGTGGGCCCTTGCTCATCATCGGGCTCACCTGTCTCTTCCTCGCCTTCACCTTCTGCATCGAGCGCTTTCTGGTCCTCTGGCGCGCGGGCGGGCGGGGCAACGTGCCCGCGTTCATCCGCAACGTCAAGGACGCCGTGCACGGCGGCGAGATCGCCCAGGCCGTCGAGGCCTGCAAGCGGCAGGGCGGCAGCCTCGCCAACGTCATCGGCGCCGGTCTGGAGCGCTACCAGGCCCTCAAGACCAAGACCGAGAAGGGCAAGGAGCTGCTGATGGAGGTCCGGCGGGCCATCACGGAGGCCAACGCGCTCGAGAGCCCCCACCTGGAGCGGAACCTGACCGCGCTCTCGACCATCGCCTCGATCGCGACCCTGCTCGGTCTGCTCGGGACGACCATCGGCATGATCCGCGCCTTCCGCGCGATGTCCCACGCGGGTGCTCCCGACGCCACGCAGCTCGCGCTGGGGATCTCCGAGGCGCTCGTCAACACGGCCCTGGGCCTGACGACCGCCATCATCGCCACCGTGCTGTACAACTACTTCACCACGCGCGTGGACGGCTTCAACACGCAGCTGGAGGAGACCTCCTACGAGGTCCTGCAGCTCCTGGAACTCAAAGAGGAGTCCTAGTCGTGGCCAGGCGTCGCCCGGTGCGCATCGACATGACCCCCATGGTGGACGTGGCGTTCCTGCTGCTGATCTTCTTCATGTCCACCACCCAGTTCAAGCCGCCGGAGGCGGTGGCGGTCCGCTTGCCGGCCTCCACGTCCGAGGTTCACGTGCCCGAGACCGGCACGATCATCCTGACCCTGAACAAGGAAGGCCGCCTGTTCATCTCCAGCGAGCTGGGGAACGACATCCAGGAGGTGCCCCGGCAGGAGGCCCTGGACGCCATCCTGAACTGGCGGAGCCAGAATCCCGGCGCCGTGGTTATCCTCAAGGGTGATCGGGACGCGCCGTTCGGCGAGATCGCCGACCTGATGGACGCGCTGGCCAGCGCCAAGACCCTGCGCTTCAACCTGATGACCGACCTCAAGCGGAAGCACGCCGCGGCGGAGTCGCGGTAGGGAGAACAACCATGGCGGAAGTGGCTGTCGCCGAGAAGAGCAAGCCCGCGGGACCGTCCTTGCTGGGGCCGCCGCGGCGCAAGAAGCGGGTGGGCATCCGCATCGACATGACGCCGATGGTGGACGTGGCGTTCCTGCTGCTGATCTTCTTCATGGTCACGACCGTGTTCCGGCGACCTCTGGCCATGGAGGTCAACATGCCCGAGCCTGGAGCCCGCGTCGAGGTCCCCGAGTCCAACGTGATGACCGTGTACGTCGACGGGGACGGCACGATGCTCTACAAGCTGGGCAAGGGCGAGCTCGCACCCATCGGCTGGGACGAGCTGCCCGCGGTGCTGACGGCGAACGATCTGGCCAATCCCGACCTGATCGTCCTGGTGAAGATCGACCGGTCGGCCCGCTACGAGAACATGGTGGACATGATGGACGCCCTCGATGATGCCCACATGCAAAGATTCAGCCTGATACCGATGACCGACAAGGACGTCGAAACCCTGGACCAGGCCCGATGAGCGCCAAGGATCCCCTGCACATCCCGTGGGCGTTCTCGTTGACCCAGGCGCCCCGGCTGCCGCTGACGGGCGAGCAGCATCCGCTACGGCGGGAGTCCTGGAAGTGGGTCTCCTGGGGCAACCTGGTCACGCTGCTGCTGAGCATTGCCCTCTTCGCGGGCTGGTACGTCTGGAGCCAGCGCGAGCCGGCCCAGCCGGTCGCGCGCCAGATCAGGATCGTGCGCTACACCGAGCTGGGAGTGCCGCCCTCGATCGCCAAGCCGAGCGTCCCGCAGATCAAGATCCAGGAGGCCGTGGCCCAGGCCGTGGCTCCCCCCTCGATCGGCATCCCCGAGCCGGTGGCCGACGAGCTGGCGCAGAGCCCCACCATCGCCACCGTGGCCCAGATGGCCGAGGCGCTGGCCCCCATCACCATGAGCGATCTGGGTGGGGGCGCGGGCGACTCGCTCGTGGTCGAGATCGACGTGGACCGGACCCCCTCCCCCACGGACTTCGTGGCGGTCGAGGAGGAGCCGGTCCGCATCAGCATCGACCCGCCCGTCTATCCCGAGATGGCCCAGTCGGCCGGCGTCGAGGGAACCGTGCTGACCCGCGTCCTGGTGGCCAAGGACGGCAAGGTTCGCAACGTCATGGTCATCGACGGCCCCGACCTCCTCAAGGACGCCGCCATCGCCTGCGCCAAGACCGCCGTGTTCCGGCCGGCTTTGCAGCATCATCGCCCCATCGAGGTCTGGGTCATGATGCCCATCACCTTCCGCCTGCACTGATCAGCAACGGCTAACTCCAAGTATTTGAAGGAAGTTAAGGCGATAAGCGTCTGCGCGGGCTCCATTGTTTCTCGCTGGCACGGCCTGTGCAATTCCATGGCGACTCCGACCGCTGGCGCAGAGCTTGAACTTTGATTGACACTTGGACTTGCATGAAGGCAGGATCTTGATCAGCCTGTAGGCAAAGGATTCTCGATCGCAGCGAAGGCGGGCAGAAGATGATCACGGCCGAGAGCGCATCGTTGCAGCTCTACCTCGACCGGCACTTGGGTGAGGCCGAGTCGGTGCACCTGGCCGCGGGGCGGGCTCTGCTGTTCACCGCGCCCTGTCCGGACAAGGATGGTCCGAACGAGGATGCGGCGGCCGCCATCGCGCTCGGCGAGGGCTCCGGGATCCTCACCGTGGCCGACGGTTTCGGCGGCCATCCGGGCGGGGCCGAGGCGGCCGCGATCGCGGTGCGCGCCATCGCCGAGAGCGTACACGACGTGGACTCGAGCGTGGACGATCTGCGGGCGCTCATCATGGACGGCTTCGACCGGGCCAACGGCTCCGTCCTCGGGCTCGGCATCGGCGCCGCCACGACCCTGGCCGTCCTGGAGATCGCGGGCCGCCGCGTGCGCCCTTACCACGTCGGAGACTCGGAGATCCTGGTGGTCGGGCAGCGCGGCCGGCTCAAGTGGCGGACCGTTTCGCACTCGCCGGTCGGCTACGCCGTGCAGGCCGGGCTGGTGGACGAGGTCGAGGCCATGAACCACGCCGAGCGCCACCTCGTCTCCAACATGGTCGGCTCCGCCGACATGCGCATCGAGGTGGGTCCCCTGCTGGATCTGGCGGCGCGCGACACGGTCCTGATGGCCTCGGACGGTCTCTTCGACAACCTGGTGATCGGCGACATCGTCGAGGCCATCCGCAAGGGGCCGCTCGACCGGGCGATCGCCCGGCTGGCCGGCGAGGCCCGGACGCGGATGTCCGCTCCCGGCGACGACCAGCCCTCCAAGCCCGACGACCTGACCATCGTGGGCTATCGTCTGGATCCCTGACCCTCCCGCCGCAGTGCAGATTGCATGAGCCGGGCCTTCGATTCTCCCCGGGAACCGAATGGCTCCGCGCAGCGGTCCAGGCTTCCCTGCCCGGGCGTCCCATCCCGAATCCCCCCTGCCTGTCGAATAGCGCGGTTGTTCGGGCCGTCGCAGCACATAGGGCCACGGCTCCGGAGAGCGGGTATCAACATTGCTAGGGTCCCCGCGGTTTGATCGCTCATGATTCCCGGTCGTGGATGGTCGTTCCGAGAAGGGGACGACAACAGGGGAGAGTGACCCATGTTTCAGGCGCTCGATATCTTCTCAAATGGTGCGCTTTCAATGGCCTTCTGGCTAGCCGTGCTGATGGTCATGCTCTATTTTGCGCGCCGTCCGGCCCACAAGGCCATTCTCTCGGCCAGCCTCGTCATCCGCAACGGCCTGCGCCTGACGGCGCGTTCGCTCCTGCTGGCGGAGAGGAGCCTGGTCAGCCGCAACCGGGAGGTGCTGCTCAGCTCCGGCGCGGACACGGCGGAGAAGGAGCTGGAGCGGGAGTTCCACCGCGTCGACGCGGTGGTCCGGCGCGACGTGGCGGCCTTTCCCTCGCTGCAACGCAAGCTGGCCGACCAGATCGGGCGGCTGGACGAGGACTACCGCGAGAGCTCGGAGCTGCCGCCGCCGCCCCCGGGCTGGGTGCACGCCGTGGAGGCGGTGGCCAAGCTGTCCGGCAAGAGCGACGCGCCCGTGGCCTCCATTCTCGAGGAGATCCACAAGTCGACCAACGAGCAGTATCGCAACACGATGGACGACTACCGCAAGGCCGTCGCGAAGCGGCACGCCCTGCTGGACAGGATGGCCCCCTACTGGCGCAGCCTGGCCACGGCGCTGGAGGACATGGGCAAGCGGATCACCAGCCTGCAGGAGCGGTCCATCATCATCGACCGCGACATGGACCGCTACGAGGAGATCCGCAAGGGCACCAGCAAGGCCGAACGCGTGCTGACCTCCTCGGCCCTGACCCAGTTCTTCATCTCCGCCCTCGTGCTGGCCATCGCCATCGGCGGCGCGGTCATCAACTTCAACCTGATCGCCCTGCCGATGTCCGAGATGGTCGGCGGCAACAGCTACATCGGCGATTTCAAGACCTCCGACGTGGCCGCGCTGGTCATCATCCTCGTCGAGGTGGCGATGGGCCTGTACCTGATGGAATCCCTGCGCATCACCCGTCTGTTCCCCGTCATCGGCCAGATGGACGACAAGATGCGGGGACGCATGGTCTGGGTCACCTTCAGCATCCTGCTGATCCTGGCCGGTATCGAGTCGTCGCTGGCCTTCATGCGCGATCGCATCGCGGCGGACATGCAGGCGCTGCGGCAGGTCCTGGCCAACGTCGAGGCCACCGGAGCGGCGAAGAGCAAGATCCCGACCATCGGACAGATGGTGATGGGTTTCATCCTGCCGTTCGCACTGACCTTCGTCGCCATCCCCCTCGAGACGTTCGTGCACGCGTCCCGCACGGTCCTGGGAGCGACGGTGGCCCTGCTGCTGCGCTGGTCGGCCTTCATGCTGCGCTTGCTGGGGAACGTGGCCCAGTTCATGGGCGAGTTCCTGGTGAACGTCTACGATCTGTTCATCTTCCTGCCCCTCTGGGCCGAGACCAAGCTGCGCGGCGAGAGCGAGCCTGACGCGCCCGTTCAGCAGCGCCGGACGCTGCGACCCGAGAAGGTCGCCCAGTCCCCCGCCACCGCGGAGGAGCCCACGGGCACGGGGCTGAACGACCGCCTCGTCGAGCCGGAGTTCGCCGAGCAGGAGGACGAGGCGATGGTCAGCCGGGAGGTTCTGTCATGAAGCACCTGCGTACGATATGCCTGGTGCTCTGCCTGGCGATCCTGGGCTACGGATGTGCCGATCACAGTAGCCACGCCATAGCGGTGTACATGCTGCTGGACACCTCCGGCACCTACAAGGCCGAGCTGGAGCGGGCCCACGCGATCATCAACTACCTGCTGGGTACGCTCAAGCCGGGCGATTCGCTGGTCGTCTCGCGGATCGACAGCGGCAGCTTCAGCGAGAAGGACATCATCTGCAAGATGACCTTCGACGGCCGGCCCTCGGTCACCAACCAGCAGAAGCGCGCCTTCCGCGAGGAGGTGGACAACTTCGTGGCCACCGTGCAGGGCAGCCCCTACACGGACATCACCGGCGGCATCGTCCAGGCCGTGGACTTCCTGAACGAGACGGGCGCCGGCCAGAAGCGCATCCTGGTCTTCTCGGACCTGGAGGAGGATCTCCCGGCCGGGGCCGTCCGCGACTTTCCGCTGGAGATGGACGGCTGTCAGGTCGTGGCCCTGAACGTGACGAAGCTGCGCAGTGACAACGTCGATCCGCGCGAGTACTTCAAGCGCGTCGAGACCTGGCAGCAGCGCGTCGTTTCAGGCGGCGGCGGCTGGCGGGTGATCAACGACCTGGACAACCTCGACGGCCTCCTGGCGCCGTAGGGGGCGAATCGTTGCTTGCCAGCTCCGCCTCCGGGGCGGTAGGGTGAGCACGCTTCGAGGGTAGCACGGAAAAACGTATCGCGGTTTTTGCTTCTGCTCATGCCTCGATGTGAATGCCGTTCGGCGGGCGCAGGATCGCTCGCCGAACGGACCGTTGCCCGAACCCCTACCCGGGAGGCCTGGCCATGGTGCGTTGAGCGATGCTCCTGTGCGGAGCTATCTGTCTCATCGGGGTCCTGCTGAGCAGCTGCGGCGACGACGATTCGTCGTCACCGCGCGTCGATCCCAACAAGGTCACCATCGAGAGCGTCACCGCGGCGCCCGGCGAACAGATCACCGTGGACGTCACCCTCCACAACGTGATGTCCGTCCAGGTCGTCGAGGTCCCCATCCGCTTCACGGGAACCGGCTGCACCGTGGACTCGGTCGTCTTCTCGCCGGACTTCTCCCTGGTCCTGGCCCCGTTCACCTGGGCGGATGCCGACCCGGATCCCCTGGAGATCGACATGATCAACACGCTGCTCCTGCCGAAGAGCGCCGGTGACTACACGTTCGCGACGATCTACATGACCATCGACGCGCAGGCCGCCGAGCAGACCGCGACCTGGCAGACCTACACCTACGAGGAGAACCAGCTCTTCGGGACGCCCACGATGCACAAGCTGTCCATCGCGTCGCCGTCCCAGGCCGTGGCCTTCCCCACCTTCGAGGCGGGCACGGTCACGATCGTCCAGCCGTAGGTGTGGGGCCGGGAGGCGTACCGGACGGGATCCGGCCCGGCGTGGCGGTCGGTCCGCTGGTCAGATCGCTTCAGGCCGTCGCGGAGCCGCCGGCGGCCCCTCAGTAGAAATCCGCGACGAAGGTCTGGTCGTCGAGCGGCGGTCGCACGTAGCCGCCGGTTTCCCTTCTCTCCGGCAGCTCGACGGGCGGCGGCGTCAGATCCTCGTACGGGAACTGGCCCAGCAGGTGGCGGATGCAGTTCAGCCGGGCCTTCTTCTTGTCGTCGGCGTTGACCACGTACCAGGGCGCCTGGCGGATGTCCGTGTACTTGAACATCTCGTCCTTGGCCCGGGAGTAGTCGACCCAGCGGTTGCGCGATTCCAGGTCCATGGGGCTCAGCTTCCAGCGCTTGCGCGGATCGTGGAGCCGCTCCTGGAAGCGCCGCTCCTGCATCTCGTCGCTGACCGAGAACCAGTACTTGATCAGGTGGATGTCGGCGCGCACGAGCATGCGTTCGAACTCCGGGCACGAGCGCAGGAAGTCCCAGTACTCCTCATCGCTGCAGAAGCCCATCACGCGCTCGACGCCGGCCCGGTTGTACCAGCTGCGATCGAAGAGCACCATCTCGCCGGCCGCGGGCAGGTGGGGCACGTAGCGCTGGAAGTACCACTGGGTCTTCTCGCGCTCGGTCGGGGTGCCCAGGGCCACCACCCGGCAGATGCGGGGATTCAGGCGCTCGGTGATGCGCTTGACCACCCCGCCCTTGCCGGCGGCGTCGCGGCCCTCGAAGACCACGACGACCTTGCGGCCCTCTTCCTTCAGCCAGTACTGCAGCTTGACCAGCTCGCCCTGCAGACGCGCCAGCTCCTTCTCGTAGGCCTTCCGCTTGAGCTTCCCGGAGCCCGCCGGCGGCTCCGCGGACGGACGCGACTTCTTCCGGCGCTTGGCTCGAGTCCGGGGCCTGGCGGTGCTCATTGTCTCCACCTGCTGCTGGAGGTCAAAGGACTGGCTTTCGCTCCTCTTTCCATCGGTCGCGGCGGGCGAAACTGGAGCGCTTTGATGTTGCGGCCGGCGAGCGCTCGACGAGGGCGAGGACTGGTGATACCATGCCTGGTGTACGAGTGGACATGACGTCTCGATTTCAAGATTCGCATGGCTGGTTGACGGGGAGGTGGTGGGGACGATGACGATTTGCAGGTCTTCCACGCGGCTGATCCCGACGGTCCTGGCGTTGACGCTCCTGATGGTCACCGGTCTGCCGGTCCGGGCCGAACACCCCATCATCAACCTCTTCGACAAGGACTGGAACACCATCGACCCGCAGGCGCCCGACAGCGTCCAGGTGCCGTTCAGCACCAAGCAGACATGCGGTCTGTGTCATGACTACGACAAGATCACCTCCGGGTACCACTTCCAGGCCGGCTGGCAGGCCATCGCCGACACCTTCGGCGTCGCCCGCCAGCGGCCCTGGATCCTGAGCCCCGGCTTCATGGGCGGCTGGTATCCCTACGCCTTCCGCCAGTTCGCCAGGAAGCACAACGATACGCCCGATCAGATCGATCTGACGGTCTACGACTTCGTGGGCTTCTCGGCGGCCGGATCGGATCAGCCGCCGTGCGGGGCCTGCCATCCGGGTGGCGGCGGGCTGGAGTTCGACCGGGACGGCCACCGCTACGACGAATACCTCGCCGCCCATCCCGATCTGCGGGACTCGCTGGACGGCGATTACTACCGGAGCGACTGGGACAAGAGCGGGGTCGTCGAGGCGGATTGCTTCATCTGTCATTTCAGGGGTTACAACTTCAGCGCCCGGGTCGACCAGCTCGCGAAGGGCAACTATGCCTGGGCCTCGGTGGCCGCCACCGGCATCGGCATGGTATCCGGCGCGGTCAAGAGGGGGCAGAAACCCACGGTCGTCTACAACCAGCGCTTCTTCAACGAGGACGGCACCATCACGCTGGACCTGTCCTGGCCGCCGCCGTCCGATAACTGCGTCTTCTGCCACGGCCAGTCGGAGGAGAAGAAGCGCGGCTTCACCTGGAACGACATCTTCAATCCCGACATCCACAACGAGCACGCCCTCAGCTGCTCGGCCTGCCATTCCGCCGGCATCGATCATCAGTTCGCCATCTCCGCCCACGGCGACGATCCCGAGCTGCTCAACCTCGAGAACCCGATGAAGGGCTGCCGGCAGTGTCACAGCGTCGGGATGCTGGGCTCACCCATTCCCAAGCACACCAAGGTGCGGGATTCCCACATCGAACGGCTCACCTGCGAATCCTGCCACATTCCCGAGCTGCACCGGGCCGCCGCCCTCTGCGGCGACGCCACGACCGGCGAGATGTACTTCGTGAAGAACCCGCCCGGCGCCAAGGCCTTCGACGCCAAGGCCCCCTGGAAGCCGGTCTACGAGCGGGATCCCGAGCAGAGGATCTTCCCGCTGAACTGCGTGCTCGCCGTCTACTGGGCGAATCGCGACGCGGACGGTCTGCTCTACCCCCTGTTCCTGCGCGAGCACGCGGCAGCCTGGAAGCTCTACGCGGACAAGGTGCACGACGACAACGGCGATGGGGAGCCGGAGGTGAACACGCCGGAGGAGATCCTCGCGGGGCTGCAGGCTTTCACGACCTCGCTGCAGGGCAACCGCCGCTTCCAGAGCGTTCATCCGGTGTACCTGAAGGGCGAAAAGGCCCACGAGCTGGACGCCGCCGGGCACCTGGTCGTCCGGGATTACCCGGAGAGCGAGATGATGATGGTCAAGTTCTCCATCAACCACAACGTCGCGCCGGCGGGCCTGGCGCTCGGCAATCGAGGCTGTCTGGAATGTCACGGCGCCCACGAGCATTTCTTCCAGGGCCGGCGGGTCGTCGACATGTACGGCCCCGACGGCAAGCCCGTCACGAGAGCCATCGGTCACTGGTTCGGTTGCCGGCCGGTCTCCTTCGCCGTCAACTCGTTCTACCAGCGGGTTCTCAGCCCGCTCGTCTCCGGGGCGGTCATCCTGGTCATCTTTCTCGTGACGCTGCACTATCACAGCTACGGGCCCAAGCGGATCCCCTTCGTGCCCTTCAGCGGGGAAGTGAAGCGTTTCACGCTCTTCGAGAGAGGCGTGCATCTGTTCCGCCTGATCTCCTTCGTGATCCTGGCGGGCACCGGGGTGATCCTGGCCTTCAATCTCACGGCGTGGCAGGCGCTGTTCTTCGCCGGCCCGACCCAGCTGCATCAGACCCACGTGGTTTGCGGCTTCATCTTCATCGTCACCACCGGGCTGGGCATCGTCGTATGGTTCAAGGACGCCATGTTCGCCTCGTACGACCGGAAGTGGGTCAGGGTGCTCGGCGGCTACCTGGGCTACAGGGGCGAGGTCCCGGCGGGGCGCTTCAACGCCGGACAGAAGATGTTCTACTGGTACACGACCGTTTTCGGCTCGCTCATGTCGATCACGGGTCTCTTCATGATCTTCAAGAACTCGTTCCAGCTCGCCTTCACTTGCATCGTGGTCACGACGCATGCCATGATCGCGTTCATTCTCATCGCCGGTGTCCTGGCCCACGCCTACCTGGGCACCATCGCAAATCCCGGCACCTGGCGCGTGCTGGTCGACGGCCACGTCACGCGGGAGTGGGCGAAGCATCATCATCCGCAGTGGTACCAGAAGATCACGGGCGGCGGGAAGCAGCCGAAAGACAATCCATGAGCCGCCGGGCGGTTCAGGAGTTGCAGCCAGGATCCCGGTCGCGGCGTGGCATGCCGGGCTCGACCGGTCGCGACCGGACGGAGGAGAAGTGAGCCGATTGATCGCCAGGCGGATGTTCTTCTCCAAGGGAGTGGGCATTCACCGCAACCAGCTCCAGAGCTTCGAGCTGGCCCTGCGCAGCGCAGGGATCGAGAAGTGCAACATCGTGGCCGTCTCCAGCATCTTCCCCCCCGATTGCCGGATCATCTCCAAGGACATCGGGATCGAGCTGCTCCAGCCCGGCCAGCTCATTCACGCGGTCATGGCCAGGAGCAGCACCAACGAACCCAACCGTCTCGTCTCGGCGGCCATCGGCCTGGCGCGTCCCAAGGACCAGAGGCAGTACGGCTACCTCAGCGAGCATCATGCCTTCGGCGAGACGCAGCGCAAGGCCGCCGACTTCGCCGAGGATCTCGCCGCCACCATGCTCGCATCGACCCTGGGCATCGAGCTGGACCCGGACGTGGCCTGGGACGAGAGGAAGCAGGTCTACAAGGTCGGGCAGCGACACTTTGTCAGCCGCAGCATCGCCCAGTCGGCTCGGGGTCACAAGGATGGCCTCTGGACGACGGTGGTCGCCTGCGCCGTGCTCCTGTTCGACTAGCTCAGCGCGACAGACGCTCCCGCACCGACGCCAGTTCCCGGGCCAGGAACTTCATGGCGACGGTCCCACTTGAGCCGGGTGTCCTCGGCCTCGTAGACGACACCCATCCCCCCCTCGCCTATCCGGCGCAGGATCCGGTAATGCGAGATGGTCCGCCCTATCACCTTGCCATCCTTGCCGCCGCGAACGCGGCGGCCGGCCCCTGGACGCAATGCTCTGGCGCCCCGGGCGCTACTTGTCGATCACCGCGTAGCTGATCACGACGCTGTCCCAGGCAGTCGCCGGATTGTAAGCCTGGCCATTGACGTCCCAGACCTCGAAGCTGATGGTGTTCGTGGACAGCAGCGTGCCCTTGACCGCGAGCGGGGTGGTGACACCATTGACCGTCTTGTATCCTGAGGCCACGACACAGGTGTTGGTGGCCGAGGCCCCCGCCAGCGAATCCGGCATCACCACGTTGTTCAAGCTGCCCGGCGGCAGACTGACCTGGCCCGTCACGACGCGCTTGCGGGTCTGGGCGGTCCAGGCCGGAACACCGCTCATGTCCCACGCCAGCACCTGCCGGTTCGCCGGGGCGGCCGCATTCACGTCACCCACGTCATCGAGCTTGGCGATGCCTCCGCCGCCTCCGGGGATCTGGATCAGGGACTGGTGCGCGCTGTCCCCTTGCGAGACCTGCACGCCCGCACCGGTGAACTTGAGGCTGGTGGCGCACCTGAAATGGGTGGTGTCCGCACCGGTCCGGGGATAGACCCGGATCGCGCCGTAGCAGCAGCGGCAGAGCCAGGGAGGACGACACGGCCAGCTGTCGCAGCACCTGCACCAGTCACAGAGGCACAGCAGCATCTCGCGGAAATCGTCGGCGAACGCGGGGTCGAAGCAGCACCTGAGAAACGCATCCAGCGGCGGTCGGTCCCGGTTGGCCAGCATGGACGCCAGGCGCTGGAAATCCCCGCCCTTGCGGCTCATCGCGGCCAGCATCCGCTCCCCGGCCTCGATCGACCAGGGTAGCACATCGATCAGCTCCCCGAGCTGCGCCTGGCTCAGCGCCTCGATGGACCGGCGAATCCCTGCCGGATCCCCGTCCTCGACGGCCTTGAACAGGATGTCGATGGCGCGCGGAATCCGCGAAGCCACCGCAGCCCTGGTGACCGCCTTCTTCCTCGTCACCTTCTTCCCCGCAGCCTTCTTCCTGACCACTTTCTTCCGGGGCGGCCTCTTCTTGGCCGCCTTCTTCTTGACGAGCTTCTTCTTGACGATCTTCTTCCCGGCGGTCTTCTTCTCAGCCACCTTCTTCCGGCGAACGGCCTTCTTTCCGGCCGGCTTCCTCGCGACTTTCTTCTTGATCGTCTTCTTCTTGGGCATGACTTTGACCTCCTTGGCCGGGTCCGGACCACGATGCATCGCCGGATATCAGCGTTCGATCCTTACGCGACTTCTTCGATGGTTCTCCGGCCGAGGATGCCGTCTGGCGCAGAGCGTGTCAATGGCCCGGCTCGCCGCCGCTGAGCAGCCTGAGTGGTGCCGCGGATATCATGTGCGGGGTCGGGGCCCGGCGCGCCGAGCGGCCGGGCCCCGGGGGCGAAGGATCAGGGACAGACGGTATTGAGACCCTGCGACATGCGCGCGACGTCCGAGAGATTGAGGACTCCATCCCAGTAGAAATCCGACCGGTAGTTGTACGGGCCGAAGAAGTCCTGCGTGAAGATCACGACGTCGCCGAGATTGACCACCCCGTCACCATTGAGATCCGGGCTGTTGAGCGAGATGTTCAGGTTCGGGGGAATGGGCACGACCAGACCGCTGGCCCACTCCACGAAGACCTGCAGGGGCTGGCCCGGTCCGGTGTAGCCGCCCGCGAAGATCGGGCCGGTGAACTCCGTGATGCCTGCCGGATCGGTGGGCATGCTCGCCACCGAGGCGAAGCGGAGCGGATTGGGCGGGCAGAGATACAGGTTTCCCGCCAGATTCTCCAGCCACATGCGCTCGACGGGCAGTCCGACGATCGGCATGTTCTGGGCGTTCATGGCCTGAAACCTCACCCTGGCATCGACCTGCTGTCCGCCGAAGGCGAAGGCCTGGGTCAGCGGGTCGCCCAGGCCGTTGGGCAGGCAGAAGAGCGAGACCTGTCCCGCGTAGGCGGGCGTGACCTGCGAGAAGACCGGATCGGGATCGCTGGGGCCCTGGGCGTGGACCGTCGCGGCCCCGCACAGCAGCAGCACGGCTGCGAGGATCGGCTTGCTCATCGACATGATGGACCTCCTCATTCGCGAGGAATATTCCGCGGAGCGGGCAGCGCTCCGCCCGGTTTCGTCTGGGGATGTTTGGCATTGCCTGTATACCTTACCATTTTACTCGGATTTTGTCTGCGTGAAAATCATTTTTCGGCACGCGGCCGGCGCCGGGACCCCGTGCCCGGTGATGGGGAGCCCCCCCGATTGCGCTTCGGCAGGGCCGCTTCTAGGTTGTCTCGGCACGCGGCAGGGAATCAAAGGCAGCCGCTGGTCATGCAGACGGCGAGGGCGTGTTCATAGAGACGATTCTTGGAAGGAGCGAACCATGTTGCGCAGAATATCCGCAATCCTGTTCCTGCTTTCATTCACGATGTGGGCGAGACCCGCCTTTCCCCAGACGACCGTCGATGTCGGCCGCTTCTACGACGAACTAGCTCCTTACGGCGAATGGATCTCCACGCCGGAGTACGGCTGGGTCTGGTCTCCCTACGACATGGAGGCAGGATGGCGCCCCTACACGAACGGCCACTGGGAGTACACCGATTACGGCTGGACCTGGGTCTCCGATCTGGACTGGGGCTGGGCCACCTTCCACTACGGCCGGTGGTACTTCGACGACATGTACGGCTGGGTCTGGATCCCCGGCACGGTCTGGGGGCCGGCCTGGGTGGCCTGGCGCCATGGTGATGGTTACATAGGATGGGCGCCCCTGCCGCCCGGCGTGATCTGGCGAGCGGGTCTGGGCCTGAGCTGGGGTGATCTGGACTTCGGCGTCGCCCTGGGCTGGCATGACTGGAACTTCTGCAACGACAGGTACTTCCTCGACCGCCATCTCAGAAAGCACCTTCTGGGGCCCGCCCACAACCTGACGCTGATGGAGCGGACGAGAAACATCACGGACTATCAGTTCATGCACGATCACGTCTTCAATCGCGGCCTGTCCGTGGAGCGGGCCGAGCAGATGACGCATCACAAGATCCAGCACTACATGGTTCAGAACTTTTCGGAAAGGGAAAAGAGACATGTCGGCAGGATCGTGGGGCACGAGCTCAGGATGTTCCGTCCCGCCATAGCCGAGCGCCACGTCGAGCGCACGCCTCCCCCGCCCCAGGCCGGGCGCAGGTTCGACCTCCAGTCCCGCGAGAAGAAGCTCCAGGCTTACCAGGCGAGGCAGCGCGAGGAGCTGCGGCGTTCCCAGGAGGAAAGGCTGAAGAAGGCGGAACCAGGCCAGTCACGGCAGGAGATGCGGCGCCGCCAGGAACAGGAAACGACGGAGCTGAGGGATCATCAGCGGCGCGAGTCGAGTGCACTGGATAACCGGGCCCGCCGGGCCCAGGAACCTGCGGCGCCGCCGCGGGAGCCGCAGCGGCAGGAACAGCGGCAAGGGCACGGGAGAGGCCGGCACTGAGCCGCGGCGGGCAAATACAGCCCGGTCACCCATCCGCGTCCTCCTGTTGTGCCGCAGAGACGCCGAATCTGGCGCGCCATTTGCGAAGGCCAGGGATGGGCTGATTTCGTGGCGACGGCTTGGCTCGGCATGTCCAAGACGTCCCGCTTGTTCCCGCGCGAGGTTCGAGCATGCAGGTTCCGGGCGGCTTTCTACAGCGCGGAGGAGCGCTTGGTCCCCGCACCAGGTGGGGCGTTCTGCCCGTTTTGATGCTGGCCCTGGTCCCGCTTGCCGGCTGCGGAAGCGGCGATCCGGTCTCACCGCCGGACGGCGGCGGTGCGGACGGCCCGCCGGTCTTCTCATGGGATCCGGCCGACTTCACCCACGTCTTCGAGGTGGGACCGGGCCGGGAATACGCCGACCCGACCGAGGTGCCGTGGGAGGACCTGGAGCCCTCCACCCTGGTGCGGATCCACTGGCGTCCGAAGCCGTACCGTGCCAAGTGGGTTCTCAACACGGCCGCCACCTCCGACGGACCGCTGGTGGTTCTCGGGATTGCCGACTCCGGCCGGCTGCCGGTCATCTCGGGCGAGGAGGCGGTGACGCGCCGGGTGCTGGACTACTGGAACGAGGACCGCTCGGTGATCAAGGTGGGCGGATCCAGCCTGCCGCGCGACGACGTCGTGCCGGCGTACGTGTACATCCAGGGACTGGACGTCCGCAGCGGCAGGCCGCCCTACGGGTTCACCGACGACGACGGCCGCCCGCAGACCTACCGCGAGAACGCCGCGGCGATCCACGTGGAGACGGGCATGCACATCACCGTGTGCGGCTGCCTCCTACACGATGCCGGCAACGGCCTGTTCGTCAGCGCCCCGGCCAGCGACGTCGTGATCAGCGCGAATCACATCTACGACAACGGAATCGAGGGCAGCATCTACGAGCACAACAGCTACACGGAGTGCCTGGGGATCCTCTTCGAGGCCAACCACTACGGGCCCCTGCGCGCGGGCTGTCTCGGCAACAACCTGAAGGACCGCTCCGCCGGCACGGTGATCCGCTACAACTGGATCGAGGGAGGCAATCGCCAGCTCGATCTGGTCGAGACCGACGACGCACGCATCCTGAACGACCCCGGCTACGACGTGACCTTCGTCTACGGCAATATCCTGCTCGAGCCGGACGGGGCCGGCAACAGCCAGATCCTGCACTACGGAGGGGATGGCGGGGACACGGCGTCCTACCGGCGGGGGATTCTTTACTTCTACCACAACACGGTGATCTCGACCCGCACCGGCAACACGACCCTGCTGCGCTGCGCCACCAACGACGTGATCGTCGACGTGCGCCACAACATCCTGTTCGCCACGGCCGGCGGCTCCCGTCTGGCCATCACCAGCGGCCAGGGGCAGATCACGCTGGCGGGCAACTGGTTACCGGAGGGTTGGTGTGCCACGCACGAGGCCGCGCTGTACGGGACGATCACCGATACGGGGAACTTGGAAGGCGGCGATCCCGGCCTCGTCGACCTCGCCGGGCAGGACCTGCGGACGGGGCCCGACTCTCCCTGCATCGATGCGGCCGGTGCGCCCGCGGCCGGGACAGGTTCCTATCCAGTCGACCGTCAGTACAAGCGACACCAGGCCACCGAGCCCAGACCAACCGACGGCGCCCTGGACATCGGCGCCCAGGATCGCTGAACAGATCGCGAAGGGATAACCGCGGAATCGAGGTGGTCCCTGCCTGTGCTCGGACTCTCAGTCGTACACGTCGAAGTCCAGCACGCAGCCGCACTGTACTTCGGCGTTGGCTGCCGGCGGCACGTCCCAGGGCATGGGATCGGCCCCGCAGTAGCCGATGTTGAAGGGACCCTGCCCCAGATCCACGGTCATGTAGACGTAGTAGGTACCGGGCGTTACGCCGCTGATGTCGAAGGAGTACGTGAATGGGTCGGTGGGGAAGGTGCCGGTGAAGGACTCGACATCCCCGTTGCCGGGATTGGGATCGTCGTCGATGTACAGGACGTAGGTGCCGCCGGCATAGACGTCCTGCCCCCCCAGATCGGTAATGGTGCCGGACATCGTGCAGCTGTTGTGCGGAGGATCCCCCGGATCGTCGTCCGAACCGCAACCCGCCGGCCCGACGAGCAGGACCGCGAGCAGCACCAGCGCGGTTCTCGTCCACCTGCTTCCACCGTTCGTCCCGATCATGGCTCCTCTCCTCGCTGAGTCCCGTGCCCATGGGCAAATCCGTCTCCGTCTCGGATCGTCAAGCCCGGACGGAACTTGACCACCAAGATCCACGGCGGCGGCGGGGCTCAGTAGGCCAGGACGTTGATGGTCAGCAGGACCGAGAAAGCGCAGGAATGGGGTTCGGGATCGACGGTGTCGGGATAGCGGGTGTCGTCCTTGTTCTGCTCCTCGGTGCCGTCGAGAAGATCGCACCGGATGCTGTAGTGCGGTGAGAACGCGTGCCCACCGCCGATGGACACCCCGAAGCCGCCTAAGGTATCGTCGCGATACTCGTCCGGGATGATCCCGGCCCCCAGGGTCCCTTCCATGAAGAACGAGGGCGCCTGTTCCTGGAAGTAGTGGGCCAGGCCGATCAGACCGAACGTGGAATGGCCCCCCCCATCCAGAGGATGGGCAGCACGATGGGCGAGGCGATGGTCGCGAAGACCCCCTTCAGACCGCCGCCTCCCATGGCGTCGGTATAGGTGTCGTAGGCGCGCGCGATGCGGTCCATGTAGGCCAGCGACGACTTGGTACCCATGAAGATCACGGTGCGATTGCTGGTGGCGATGCCGATCTTGAAACCGACCGCCGGGGCTCCTTTCCAGACGCTCCGGTCGCCCAGCTCACCCTCGGACTTGATGTAGGTGGCCCCCATGCCGAGATCGAGACCGAAGACGAAGCCCTTGCGCTGCCGTCGAAGGCCAGCACGGACGTGGCCACCAGAAGCAGCAGCAGGATGACACAGATCGTCGTACCGGTACGCATGGCATCTCCCCCGTCAGGACTCGCGCATTGTCCCGATGAACCCCTTCGCCTGCGCGGTCATAGTGACAAGGGCGCGGGGCCGCGGCAAGAAGGGACTCGACTCCGCACGCGCGGGGCGGCGGCCTTGCGGCCGCTCTCCAGGCCGTGAACCTCCCGTGCGTGATCAGCCGGCACCTGCAACGAGATCAGCTACCGGATCGGTAGCTCTTCGGGCGAGGCACCCGCGCGAAGGCCCTGGTTCAGCCGGCGCGAGAGGATTACAATCGCAGGCAAACCCGTCAGCGTGCAGCGAGGGGCTGAAGCCACGGCGGTCCTGGTCCTCAGCATCATGCAGGGAGGAAGTCGATGAAGAAGGTCATGGTGATCGGCTGCGGCGCCTACATGGAGAGCGGCTACGGATGTCCCGGAGAGTGGCGCTGCCTGAAGGCGGCAGCCCTGGGCGAGGGCGAATTCGACGAACCGGTCCAGGCGATCTCCTTCGTCAAGTGCGAGTGCCCGGGACGAAGTGTGGCGCCCAATGTAGGAATGGCCATCAAGCTGTCCGAGCTGAAGCCCGATGTCATTCACCTGAGTTCTTGCCTGGTGAACGCCAAGCCGGATTGTCCCTACGGGGAGCCCGAGCAGTTCGCCCAGATCATCGAGAAGAAGACCGGCATCCCCGTTCACCTGGGAACTCACGAGTATCACTGATCGATCATGACTCTGACTCTGACTCTGACTCGGCGAGGCATCGATCCGCATCGATCTGCATCCGAAAGGTGATCATCCGCGAACAAGGTCGATCCTGATCCCAACCGAAGGAGGATATGATGTTGAAGGGAGAACAGCTGGTCATCATAGGTTGCGGAGGCGTGGGTGCGCCGGCGGCCATGCTGGCCAGGCAGCTGATGCCCGAGGTCGAGATCGTCGTCGTTCGGGAAGAAAGAGAGTTCATCGTCAGATGAGCTCTGCCCCATGTGGTGGCCGGTCTGGTCACCGGCGAGTCCATCACCAACCCGGATGAGAAGTTCGCCAGCGCGGGCATCCAGCTGGTCCAGGCGCGTGCGGATCGCATCGACGTTCAGGCCCGGATGGTCTACCTGGCGGACGGCCGCCAGATCACCTATGACAAGCTGCTGCTGGGAAGCGGCGCGAATCCTCTCATCCCTCCCCTGGCGGGCCGGGATCTCCGGGGCGTCTTCGCCCTCCGGACGCTCACGGACGCGGAAGAGATCAGGGACCATCTCGCCACGGCGAATCCGCGCAGGCTCGTCTTCATCGGAGCGGGTTTCATCAGCCTCGAGCTGGCCATGCTTCTGGCGTCCCGGCAACCGGACGGCCGGGAATACACCGTCATCGAGCTCCTGAGTCATCCGTTGCCCCTCATGCTGGATCCCGAGTTCGGGAAGAGGGTGCATGATCATCTTCAGGCGCAGGGCCTCACCATGAGGATGGGCGAGACGGTCACGCGGATCGTCGGACGCGACGGGAAGGTCGCCGGTGTCGAGCTCGCGAGTGGAGAGCAGCTGCCCGCCGACGTGGTGTTCCTGAACGTGGGCGCCCGGGCGAACACCCAGCTCGCGGAGGCCAGCGGCTTGCGGACCAGTCGTTTCGGTATCAAGGTCAACTCGTTCCTGGAGACGTCCGATCCCGACGTCCTGGCCGCGGGTGATTGCGTCGAGAAGCAGCACTTCATCACCAGGAAGCCCGTTCCGGGCCAGCTGAGAGGACCGGCGGTCATCCAGGGCCGGCTGGCGGCCAAGAGGCTGGCCGGATACGCCATCGAGTTTCCCGGCGTTCTGAACAACTGCGTGGTGAGGCTCTTCGACCGGTACGTCGCGTCGACGGGATTGACCGAGGAGCAGGCGAGGCAGGAAGCACTTGAGACCGTCAGCGCCACCGTGGATTCCCGGAGCAAGCACGGGATGATCCCGGGCGTCAAGCCCTGGAGCATCAAGCTGGTCTTCGACCGCACGACAGGAAAGCTGCTCGGGGGGCAGATCATCAGCGAGGATATCGCCCCGGTGAAGGAAATCGATGCCGTCAATGCCCTCATCCTGGGCGGGAAGACACTGTACGACCTGACGGTGCTCATGTGTGCCGGTACGCCGGATTGCTCGCCGGAGCCGAGCCTCGAGCCCATCAGCATCGCCGCCGAGCAAGCGTTACAGAAGCTGCGAGAGTAACCGCACGCTCTCCTGGAGGCCGCCTCCGGCGGTTCCTCCCACCTGCCGGCGCGAGGCGCGGTGCGCATTCTGCCGCCCGCCTGGCGGGTGTCTTGCCGACCCACCATGGACCCTCCGCGGCGGCAACAATCCGAACTGACGGCCGATCGACGTGCCCACCGCCGGAGCCGCGTTATCATGTCATGGCAGGCCGGGGGTGAATCATCATGCCGCTGACGCTCGTGACCGGAGGCACCGGCTGCTTGGGGCGCCGGTGGTCGCGATCCACTGGACGACGGGAGTGGCCATGAACTGGTTGCTGGTGACGTCCCACTGAGCGCCCGGGCTTCGTCGCGCGGCCCGGCGGGTTCAGCCTGACGTTCGAGCTGACAGCGGACCCGGTGCCTCTGCGGCAGGAGGCGCCTAGCGAAGAGGTGGAAGCCATGAGAAAGAACGTGCTGATCCTGTGGATACTGATCTGTGCGCCGATCATCGTGGCGGCCCTGGTGGTGGAGGCCGGACAGGAAGTTCATGCGGCCGCCGGCCCGCGCGCGTCCCTCGCCCCGCCCGTGGGCCAGATGATGCCGATGAGGGGCATGATGCAGCGGATGATGCCCGACCTCGTGCCGCCCGGCACCGAGCCCGAGAACCTGCCTGCCCCCGCAAGCCGCGGCGCGAGGCTCGTGGTCCAGTACTGCTGGCAGTGCCACAACCTGCCCAGCCCGAGCATGCACGCGGCCGCCGAGTGGCCGCAGATCGCCGAGCGCATGTATGTCCGGGCGGAGCGCATGTCGGGGATGATGGGAATCGAGGTCCCCACCCCCGCGGACGAGGACACGCTCGTGTCCTACCTGAAGACCTATGCCATGAAGTCCGTGCCCGCGGACTCCCTGCCGGCGCCGGCCTCCCCGGGCATCGCTCTTTTCAAGGACTTCTGCGCCCAGTGCCACGCGCTGCCCGATCCGCGGAGCCACACCGCGTCGGCGTGGCCGGCCGTCGTCCAGAAGATGGAGACGAACATGCAGCTCATGCACAAGCGGGTGATGACCGCCGCGCAGCGGAAGCAGATCCGGGACTACCTGGAGCAGAACGCGAAGTCGCCCTGACGCGGGAGCAGGCCCGGAGGCGCGGGGCCGCGGGAACGGCTATTCAAGATCCTGCCGCTGCTGTTCGGCGCAGCCGGCGTCATCGCCCAAGGACCGCAAGGCCACGCCGTCGCCATCACGGACGGCACGCTGGAAGGCCGAGAGGCAATCCTGGTGGACATTGCCCTCGTACCGAACGCCGTCTCGAACGAAGGTGACGCCCTGATGGCCGGCAAAGGGACCGATACCCTTGTGGCAGACAACGCAGACGTTCGCCGTGCATTGGCGGATCGGCATACCCGCGTCCACCCCCGGCGGCTGCCTTGGTTTCTTTCCAACCAATCCCGGCCACCGCCCTCCATCACCACTGTACCGCGCCAGCGCTCGGGAAGTGATGACAATGCTCCCACAGCCGATATCATGAAGGCCGCGGCGTTCCCGTGAGAACAGAATCGAGAAGAACGAGATCCAGCCGAGGAGCACCTTGATCACCAGCCGCACATACGCCTGAAAAATGGATATCCTCTTGCCGGTTTCCAGGGTACGGACTCTGACACCAAGCAACGATTGTCCGACGGTGCATAGCCGGCTGGTACACAAGGGCTCATAGAGGCCAATGAATCCCACGATGGCCGCCACGCGAACGGCCGCGATGCCGCCGTGACCTTCGAATACGGCCGAGAGGATCATGAAGGCGGTGAACACCAGCATCCCATCCACGAAGACCGCGAGATACCGCCGGGTTATCGACGGTAGATCTTCCTCGGAAAACGGTGTATGGATAGCTCCAGACGTGTCCATTCCATCGCACCTCCGGATTCTCGGCCTCATGGATCAGGTCGCCCGCTCGACTATGTGCGCTCTTGCGAGGCGCCTCTGACTTCGATTCGCTCGCTCCGATAACACCAATAGATACCGATCAGAGAGCCGGTGGGCGAAAACGGCTTTTGACCTTGGAACTGGAATTGCCGAAGTCGGTTGTAACGGTTCTGTTCCGGTAGACTATCAGGATGGATAGCGCTTTTCAAGGCAAATGGGCTGTTAAGTGACGCTGAGCTTCTAATGAGCGAGGCAAGACCTACCTTGACGCATCATACGTCAGCTAAGCGACACAATGACGTAGGATTGATCCTCACATCCGTCCTTGGGCCACATCAACGGCCTCGATTCCCGCCTCAGGCGGTCGCCACGACCGCCCTTTTCGATTCCCGCCACCGATAGTTCCGCCCCGAGCCCATCCCGTTCTGATAACCCATCAGCATTCCGCCCCTGGAATGAGAAACCGGCGGCCCGCAGGGGCCGCCGGTTTCCGTTCGTCCCGAACGACAGCTGCAGCTAGAAGATCTTGTGGATCTTCCGCTTCATCATCTGCCACTCGTCGTTCTGCACCTTCAGGTTCGCGAAGACCAGCCAGTTGCCCTCGTCGAGCTTCGGCGTGTCTGCGCGGAAGTAGTAGCCCGGCCAGCGGGTCTCCTCGCGGAACAGGATCGTCCGCACGTGAGCCTCGGCCTGCCACATCCGGTGGATGTTCTCCCAGCACCGCATCAGCTCGTGCAGGTTCTCCGCGCCGAGCTTGTCGCTGTCTTCCTTGAGGAAGGCCAGCAGCTCCATGCCCTTCTGGAGAAGGTGCTTGCTGGTGGTGAACTGGGACGAGACACCGCCGGCGTACTCGTCCATGATCTTCTGCAGACGGAACATGAACATCTTGGGCCGGATGTAGTTCGGGTTGATGTTCGGATCCGTCGTCTGGCCCTTGGTCTGCTCGAAGAGGTCCAGGGGCTTCAGGATCGTCTTCTTCAGCTCGTCGACCTTGCCCATGTCCACCTTCGGCTCCGCGTTGTTGTCCACGACGTAGGCGATCGCGGCCTTGGCGGCGATGCGGCCCTCGGCGTGGGAGCCGGAGCTGAACTTGTGGCTCGAGGCGCCCGAGGCGTCACCCGCGGCGAACAGACCCTTGACGGTCGTCATGTTCGGGTAGCCCCAGAAGTAATCACCCTTGGAATCGGCCGACTGCAGGTCCTCGGGACCGCTGACCCAGGCGCCGCTGGCGCCGGAGTGCGAGCCGATGAAGTAAGGCTCGGCCGCGGCGATCTCGGAGGACTTCTCCTCGGGCTGCGTGTTGGTGGCGGCCCAGAGGATGGACTGGCTGATCGTCATGTCCAGGAAGTCTTCCCAGGCTTCGCTCTCGAGCTCCTTCATCTTCTTCTTGAAGGCCTTCGGGTCGTCCTTGTAGGCGTCGGCGATCTTCTGGATGGCTTCCTCGGTACGCATGTAGATGGGACCCTTGCCCTCCATCACGTCCAGCATGCCGAGCCAGTTGCGCAGGTTGGCGGGGATCGGCTTCACCTTGCCGTACGGGCCCCACTTCTCCAGCTCGCTGCGGCGCTCCACCATGTACTCTCCGCCGAAGGCGTTGGTGGCGCGGCTCTTGAACAGCAGGAACCAGGCGCCGACCGGACCGTAGGCGTCCTTGAAGCGCACGGGGATGAAGCGCACTTCCTGGCACGTCATCTCGGCGCCGGCCTTCATCGTGAAGTAGGCGCTGGAACCGGAATTCCAGGGCGGGTACCAGGCGCGGCCCAGACCCTCGCCCGAGCTGCGCGGCTTGAACACGTGCACCGCGCCGCCCATGGCGCAGAGGACGGCCTTGGCCTTGAACACGTAGAACGTCTCATCGCGGACGCTGAAGCCGACGGCCCCGACGCACTTGTCGCCGTCCATCAGCGGCTCCGTGATGAAGACGCGCTCGTAGATGTTGTCCGTGCCCAGGGCGTTCTTGGCGGCCTCGGCGACGACGACCTTGTAGGACTCGCCGTTGATCATCAGCTGCCAGCGGCCCTCGTGCACGTAACCGCCGTTCTCGTCCTTCCAGATCGGCAGGCCCCACTTCTCGAACAGGTGAACCGTGCCGTCCACGTGACGGGCGATGTTGGCCACCAGGTCCTCGCGCGTGACACCCATCAGGTCGTTGCGGACGTAATCCACGTAGTCCTTGACGGTGTTCTGGCCGTCCTTCAGTCCCACGTACTGGTTGATGGCCGAGAGGCCCATGGCCACGGCCCCGGAGCGGTCCATGGCGGCCTTGTCGACGAGGGCGACCTTCAGGCCGTTCTTCTTGGCCCAGTGAGCCGCCTCGACGGCAGAGCCGCAGGCCGCCATGCCACCACCGATGATCAGCAGATCGGTGGAGACCTCAACGGTTTTGAAACGGTCGTATGCTGACATTGCTCTCCACCTCCCTACTTCATCCAGACGGAGTCAAGGCCCAGCGAGCCGGGCTCGGTGAACAGTGTGGGGGACTTGAGATCGTCTCCCTTGGTCTCCCAGCCGCCATCGGGGACGGCCGTTCCTTCCGCGGTGGTGCGGATGGGGAACTTGAAGCGCTTGATGCTACCGTTGCGGAACTTGACCGTCCACATGATGGAATCGGTGGATCGCAGCGGCGTGACCTGGGCTCCCATGGGCACGAAGTCGGCGTAACCGCGCACCTCGACCGCCTGGGTCGGGCAGATCTTCACGCAGTTGTAGCACTCCCAGCAGAGCTCCGGCTCCATGTTCCAGGCCTTCATCGTCTCCTTGTTCAGGACCATCAAGTCGTTGGGGCAGATGTGCTGGCAGGCGGTCTTGTCCAGCGCTTTGCACCCATCGCACTTCTCAGGGTTTACATAGCTGGGCATCCAGCGCCCTCCTTTTTGAGGTGATGCCTTCCGGCGTTCAGCTGAACGAAAACGGCATTGCCGCTGCGAATCGCCATCCCTACTTCTTCCGCGAATCCTTTTCCCCGGTCGCGGCCCGGTGCATCTTGATCTCGACCTTTTCGTCCTCCTTCAATGAGCTGTAATACTTGCGCAGAATGGCCAGCACTTCGGGGCGACTGAACTCGGCCGGTACGTCCGCCCCCTCGGACAGGGCCTTGCGCAGAGCGGTTCCGCTCAGGAAGAGCCGGTCCTCCTTCTTGTGCGGGCAGGTCTTCATGGAAGCCATGCCCCCGCACCTGTAGCACCAGAACGTCCAGTCGATGGGCAGCATCTTGATCTCGAGCGCGCCCTCGGGTATCTCGTGCCAGATGTCCTGGGCGTCGAAGGGCCCGTAGTAGTCCCCGACACCGGCGTGGTCGCGGCCGATGATCATGTGGGTGCAGCCGAAGTTCTGCCGGAAGACGCCGTGCAGCAGGCCCTCGCGCGGGCCGGCATAGCGCATGTCCAGCGGGTAGCCGCCGGTCAGGACGCGGTCCTTGATGAAGTAGTTCTCCACCAGGGTGTTGATGCAGTCGACCCGGACCTCGGCCGGGATATCGCCCGGCTTCAGCTTGCCCACCAGCTGATGGATGTAGATGCCGTCGCTGACCTCGGTGGCGATCTTGGCCAAGTACTCGTGGCTGCGGTGCATGGGGTTCCGGAGCTGCAGCGCGGCGATGGTCTTCCAGCCGCGCTCCTCGAAGACCTTGCGGCTCTCGGCGGGACGCTGGTACAGGCCCGCGAACTCCTTCGGGTAATAGCTCTCGCTCAGAACCTTGACCGGTCCGGCCACGTTCACGGGCTTCTGTTCCATCACCATCTTGACGCCGGGATGCTCGACATCGGTGGTCTTGAAGACGTTCTGGCACTCGAAGGCCTTCTCGATGGTGTACTTCTCCTGGACCTTCATGGTCGCCATGATCTCGTCCGTGTCCGCGCTCAGCAGGGCGATCTCGTTGCCCTCCTTGAGCGAGCCGGCGAAGGCCTCGTCCACCGACAGCGTCACGGGGATGGGCCAGAAGGTGCCGTTGGCCAGCTTCATCTCCTTGCAGACGCCCTGCCAGTCGGCCTTGCTCATGAAGCCGGTCAGGGGGGTGAAGCCGCCGATACCGAGCATGATGATGTCGCCCGTCTCGCGGCTCGACATCTTCCACTGGGGCAGGTTCTTCGCTTTCTTGAGCTCCGCAGCGCGCTCTTCACCCTCGAGAAGGAGCACGACGAGCTCATCGCTACCGTGAGGTCTGATCAGCTTCGCCACTTTGGATATCCTTTCGTAGGACCGAGAGAAGCCAGCGGGTTGTTCGCGAACCCATGACCGGGCAAACGTATGCCCTGGTACGGCGGCTGTCAAAGAAAAAACGGCAGTTGCGGAGCTGCTTGCGGTACAGGAAGTTGTAAGGTCAGCGGCCCTGCCGATCGCGCCAAATGACGCAAGGCATTGCCCTTAAACAGGACTCGAAATCCCATCTTTTGAGTGGAATCGGTGGCGGATCGGGTGCCGGAAGGGCCGAAGAGGGGAGAAAGGCCAGCCCTTATCCCGATAAAATATTAACATGTCTCTGCAGCCACCGAGATCGGATGCGAGATCCAGCCCGGTGCCGTGATTGATCTTTCAGTCTCTCATAATCATATATGGTGCTGCCAATTCCCCCCCTAGGCGGGCGGTCACAGTCTCCGCAGCCTCGCCAACCTGCGTTCCCGATAATGATAATCCATTAACAGCTGGCACCCAGCCATCAATTCCCGGCCGAATGCCGGCTTCTCGCCTACCGTCGCAGTAGGATTTCTAATTCCTAACTACAACGATGAAAATGCGTTGCAGTAATGCACGTCGTGCAAATTCACGTGGACAACGGAGGTTCGCTTTCCTACTTTCGAACTTGATAAACGGATCACACCGCCTTGTTATGGTGTTATCACCCTGGGGTCGGCGCGGCGACCTCGGCGCCGGGACCTGTCACGGGAGGAATTGCATGGCCGGCGACGCCAAGTGGGACTGGGAGGTCGGCAGGAAGACCCTCGCCGACGTCCCGGCGGCCCGGAGCCAGGACGGGGACATCCTCGAAACGACCGTCAGCCCCGACGGGGAGAAGGCGGCGTTGCTCCTGGTCGCACCCGACGGGTCCGGCACCGCCCTGGTGAACGGCGAGCCCTGGCCGCGCTCCTTCGAGAAGCTCTGGCACCTGCGCTTCTCTCCCCTGGGCCGGCTGATCGGCCTGGCCATGGACGACGGCGAGTGGACGCTCGCGGTGGACGGGCGGACCTGGGAGCAGAGGTTCGAGTACCTCTGGGAGCCGCACTTCAGTATCGACGGCCGGCGGGTGGGCGCCATCGCCAAGCGGGACAATCTGTACGCCATCGCCGTGGACGGTGAGATCTGGGACGAGAGCTACCACATGATCCGGGACTTCTGTCTGAACGCCGACGGTTCGCGGTCGGCCGCCACCGTGCAGATCGGCCCCCGCAAGGAAGCCGACGTCGAGGGCTTCTTCGCCGGGATGTGGACCGTGGTCGTCGACGGCAAGCCCTGGGGCGAGAAGTACGTGAACGCCTGGGGCCCGGTCTTCGGCCCCGACGGCCGCTCCGTGGCGGCCCAGATCCGCACCGGCATCTGCGACTACAGCGTGGCGGTGGACGGGCAGCCCTGGAGCGAGCGCTTCGGCTGCGTATGGGAGCCGCTGTTCCGGCCCGGCGGAAAGGGTGTCCTGGCCCCCGTGCGCATCCAGGGCTGGTGGACGATGGCCGAGAACGGCGCGCCCATCTGGTCGGGCCGCTACAATCAGCTCTGGCTGCCGCGGCTGAGCCCGGACGGCAGCCGCCTGGCGGCCGTGGCCTCGGTCGATTTCGCGCGCTGGACCATCGTGGTGGACGACCGGACCTGGAATCGCAGCTGGGGCGACATGGTCCTGGCCCCGGTCTTCTCGCCGGACGGAGCCCGGGTGGCCGCCATCGTCAAGTCCGACAACCGGTGGACCATCGCCGTGGACGGCGAGCCCTGGGCCGAGACCTTCGCCATGATCTGGGATCCGGAGTTCAGCCCCGACGGCGGGCGCGTGCTGGCCAAGGCCGAGCGGGACGGCCGCTACCACGTCGTCCTGGACGGGCGCATCTCGCGCCGCAGCTTCCCGGCGCTCTGGCCGCCGTGCTTCGGACCGGCCGGCGACCGGGTCCTGCTGCGCTACCTGGAAGACGGAAAGTACCACCGGGAGATCGTGCCGCTGGGACAGCTCCTCGGCTGATCCCTGGCGGATCGGAGCGGAAGGATGAGCATGTACGAGTTCGCCACCGGCCCGCTGGTCTGGATCGGGGTCCTGGCCTTCGTCCTGGGGTGCATCTACCGGTTGCTGGCGCTGATCGGTCCCGTGAAGAGGGACAAGGTCATCGTTCCCTACATGAGCTGGCGCTACAGCGCGCGCTCGGTCCTGAACTGGCTCACGCCGTTTCGCACGCGCAACATGAGGATGCGGCCGTTCTTCACCGTCTACTCGTTCCTCTTTCACATCTGCCTGATCGCCACGCCCTTGTTTCTCGCCGCCCACGTGGCCATCTGGAGCCGCACCTGGGGTTTCGGCTGGTGGAGCCTGCCGGGCGATCTGGCCAACCTCATGACCTTCGTGGTGGTGGCGGCCGGTTTCTTCTTCCTGTTGCGGCGGATCGCGAATCCGGCCGTCCGCTACGTCACCGGGCCGGGCGATCTCGGGCTCCTGGCCGTGGTCCTGGCGCCCTTCGTCACGGGCCTGCTGGCTTACTACCAGGTTTTCGACTATCGGACCGTGGTCACCATCCACGGCTGGACGGGGGCCATCTGGCTGGCGGCCATCCCGTTCACGCGAATCAGCCACATGATCTTCTTCCCGCTGACCCGCGGCTACATGGGCAGCGAGTTCGGGTTCCGCCACGCGCGCGACTGGTGAGGCCGCACCGAGCAAGACCGCTGGAGGTCACCAAGGCATGAGCAAGAGCGCACCCAGGCAGCAGATCCCGCAGGACGTGGTCGATGCCGGGCTGGACGAGACGATCAAGAAGCTGACGCCGGAGCAGATCGCCGCCGCGGTGCAGCGGGTGCTGGGGCCGGAGAGCGCCGCTCGCCTGCAGGTGTACCTCGACACCTGCGTGCACTGCGGCCTCTGCGCCGAGGCCTGTCACACCTATCTTTCGCGCGACAACGACCCGGCCTTCGCTCCCGTCGCCAAGGTCAAGGACACCCTCTGGAAGCTGATCCGCCGCAAGGGGCTGGTGACCGGCGAGGAGCTGCGCGACATGGCCCGGATCGCCTTCACCGAGTGCGGGGCTTGCCGGCGCTGCAGCATGTACTGCCCCTTTGGCATCGACATCGCCTACCTGATCATGCTGGTGCGGCGCATCTGCAGCCTGCTGGGCGTGGTGCCCCTCTACCTGCAGGACACCACCAACAGTCACGCCGCCACCATGAACCAGATGTGGGTGCAGGGCGACGAGTGGATCGACACCATCCAGTGGCAGGAGGAGGAGGCCCTCGGCGAGGTCAAGGGCGCCCGCATCCCCCTGGAGAAGGAGGGCGCGGACATCATGTACTCGGTGATCGCGCCCGAGCCCAAGATCCTGGCCCAGCTGTTGAACTACATGGCCGTGATCTTCCGTGTGGCGGGACTGGACTGGACCATGCCGGCCACCGACGGCTGGGACAACAGCAACATGGCCATGTACTCCGGCGACTTCGAGATCATGGGCCGCGTCGAGCGACTCCACTGGGAGACGGCGGCGCGCCTGAAGGTCAAGAAGGTGGTCATGGGCGAGTGCGGCCACGCCTATCGCGGCGCGGTCTACGACGGACCGCGCTGGCTGGGCTGGCGGCGGCCGCCGATCCCCATGCTGCACGCCATCGAGTTCTACTACGAGCTGCTCAAGGAGGGGCGGATCAAGATCCGGGAGAAGTTCAAGCCGCGCGTGACGGTCCAGGATCCCTGCAACACGGTGCGCGGCCTCGGCCTGGGCGAGAAGTTGCGCTACGTCGTGGACGCCATGTGCGAGAACTTCACCGACGTCAGTCCCAACCGCGAGCACAACTACTGCTGCATGGCGGGCGGGGGCACCATCAACTGCGGCCCGCCCTGGAAGCGGTCGCGCATGCTGAGCAACCGGGTCAAGGCCGAGCAGCTGGCGAAGACGGGCGCCGAGATCTGCATCACGCCCTGCCACAACTGCCACAGCGGCATCGAGGACATCATCGGCTTCTACGACCTGGGCATGCACACGAGGTTCATCAGCGAGATCCTGGTGCAGTGCATCGAGATCCCCGAGGAGCTGAAGGCCTGAACGGGGCGCGAGGAGAGTCATGGCGGTCGAGAAGGCGGACGAGAAGAGGCAAGTGCGTTGGCTGGGCATCGTGGCCCTGCTGGTGGTGGCCGCGGTTCTCGGGCTCGGCTTCCTGATCCTGGACGCGAGGGCGCAGCGCAAGCCCGCCGAACCGCGGACGGACCTGATCTCCCTGGAGTACCCGGTCACGCCGGGACATCCGGAACGAGCGCCGTCCGTCTTCCTGCACCAGCCCCACGCCGATCTCGATACCACGTCCATCCTTGCGGGCGAGGGCTGCCGGTCCTGCCATCCGGCGCGCGAGGACGGCGCCCTCTCCTTCCGCTTCATGCGCCTGAACGACGAGCTGCCCCGCCCGGAGATGGTGGATCTCTACCACGACCGGTGCATCGGCTGTCACACGGGCCCGGCCGCCCAGGCCGGGCGTCGCGGGCCGGACGGCTGCGGCCAGTGCCACGTGCGGCGGCCCGAGGTCGCCGCCGCTCAGGCCAACGTGGTCATGGATCTCGGCCTGCACGCCCGTCACGTCAAGGCCTTCGACGGCAAGTGCGAGCCCTGTCACCACGTCTTCGACGAGGCCACCCAGAAGCTCGTCTACATGAAGGGGAAGGAGAGCTCCTGCCGGGATTGCCACGGGGCGACGGTCGTGGACGCCCGGCCGACCCTGCGCACGGCCTGCCATGCCGCCTGCGTGAACTGCCACCTGGAACATCCCCACTCCGGTCCCACCAGCTGCGTCGGCTGTCACGACCTGGCGCGCTTCCTGGCCTACAAGCGGCCGGACCCGGTTCCCCGTCTCGAGCGCGGCCAGCCCGACGTCGTGCTGGTCCACGCCGCGGTCGAGGACATTCCCCAGATGGAGCAGCCCTCGGTGCCCTTCGACCACCGGTCCCACGAGCGCGACGTCAACACCTGCCGCGTCTGCCATCACGAGAAGCTGCTGGCCTGCCGGGAGTGTCACACGCTGGCCGGCGAGGAGCGGGGCGGTCACGTTCCCCTGGCCGTGGCCTATCATGCGCAGGGGGTCGATCACAGCTGCGTCGGCTGCCACGAGACCCGCAAGGCCGCCGTCGACTGCGCCGGTTGCCACTCCTTCCTGCCGCACTTCGCGCTTGCGCCGGTCTTTTGCCAGCGGTGCCACTCCGGTCCGCCGCCCGCGGAGCTGGCCGCCACCGGCGGGACCATGCCGTCCGCGGCCGCCTACCTGGGCCCGCGCAGCCTGGCCCCGCTCACTTTCACCGGCGACCAGTTCCCCGACTCTGTGACGATCGACCGGCTGGCCGACAAGTACGCGCCGGCCGTCTTCCCCCATCGCAAGGTGGTGGACAAGCTGCGCGCCGGCATCGCCGCCAGCCCCCTGGCCACGCACTTCCACGCCGAGGACGACCTGGCCTGCACCGGCTGCCATCACCACAGCCCGGTGGGCGCGCGTCCGCCGGCCTGCAGCAACTGTCACGGCCAGCCGTTCCAGCCCGTGAACATGAACGCACCGGGTCTCTACGGTGCTTTCCACCAGCAGTGCCTCGGCTGTCATGAGCGCATGCACAAGCCGACCGACTGCACTTACTGTCACGCCGCCCGCAGCGACCAGGCGGTCGCGCGGGCCGACCAGCCGTAGGGGGAAAGGAGCCATCATGTCCATCTCCCGGCGGAGCTTCCTGCAGATCCTGGGCCTGGCCTCGGCCGGGGCCGCGCTGCCCACCACCGCCCAAGCCGCCCACGGCGAGTTCGCCGGCTATCCGGACAGCTTCGCGGTTCTGCACGACCAGACCCTGTGTGTCGGCTGCCGCTCCTGCGAGGCCGCCTGCAACGAGGTGAACAACCTGCCCGCTCCGGATCGGCCATTCACCGACCTCACGGTGCTGGACGAGATGCGTCGCACCAGCGCCGGGGCCTACACGGTGGTCAACCGCTACCGGGACGCCGACGAGCCGGGCGGCCCCATCTTCCGCAAGCTGCAATGCAACCACTGCCTGGAGCCGGCCTGCGCCTCGGCCTGCTTCGTGGGCGCCTTCACCAAGACCCCCGAGGGGGCGGTGATCTACAACCCCTCGGTGTGTGTCGGCTGCCGCTACTGCATCGTGGCCTGCCCCTTCAATGTGCCGGCCTACCAGTACCACAACGCCGCAAACCCGGTGGTCACCAAGTGCACCATGTGCTACCCGCGGGTCAAGGAAGGGCTGCTACCGGGCTGCGTGGAGGCGTGTCCCATGGAGGCCCTCTCCTTCGGCAAGCGCCGTGACCTGCTGCACCTGGCGCGCGAGCGCATCCTGCGGCATCCCGACCGTTACGTGGACCACATCTACGGCGAGCTGGAGATGGGCGGCACGAGCTGGCTCTACATCACCGGCGTCAGACCGGAGAAGGTGGGGCTGCGGGAGGATCTGGGCGAGACGCCCGCGCCCGAGTTCACCAGCGGCGCCCTGGGCGCGGTGCCCATGGTGGTCGGCCTCTGGCCTGTGCTGCTGACGGGGCTCTACGCCATCAACAAGCGGCGCGAGGCGGTGCAGAAGCGGAACCTCACCGAAGCGGTCGAGCAGGCCATCGGCGAGACCCAGGCCGCCGCGGACAGGAAGGCCGCCCAGACCGCCGAGAAGTTCAAGAAGGACAAGGAGGCGGCCGTGGAGAAGGCCATCCAGAAGGCGCTGAAGGAAGCGGAAGCGGCCCGCCCGAAGCCGCCCGAGGAGGATGCCTGATGTCCACCGACACCGGCACGGTCACCACACCCGAGGCGGCCCCGCTCCCGGCGGACGGGGGTTCCGGCACGCCGCCCCGCAGGGGGATCTTGACGCCGTTCAACGTGATCGCGGGATTGATCATCCTGCTGGGCGCCTGGCTCACCTGGCAGCGTTTCACGGGCGGCCTGGGCGCCATCTCGCACCTGAGCAACAACCAGCCCTGGGGCGTCTGGATCGGCTTCGACCTGCTGACCGGCGTGGCCCTGGCCGCCGGCGGCTACACCACGGCGGCGGCCGTCTACCTGTTCGGTCAGAAGCAATACCATGCGGCGGTGCGCCCGGCGGTGCTCACGGGATTCCTGGGCTACGCCCTGGTGGTCTTCGCCCTGCTCTACGACGTGGGCCGTCCACTGCGGCTGCCCTATCCGTTCGTGATCTCGCCCGGCGTCACCTCGGTGATGTTCGAGGTCGGCGCCTGCGTGGCTCTCTACCTGACCGTGCTGTTCCTCGAGTTCTCGCCCGCACCCCTTGAATGGCTGGGCTGGACCAGGCTGCGCAACTTCATGATCAAGCTCACCATTCCCCTGACCATCTTCGGGGTGGTGCTCTCGACGCTCCACCAGTCCTCCCTCGGCGCCATGTTCCTGATCACGCCGGCCAAGCTGCACCCGCTCTGGTACTCGAACTACCTGCCCGTCTTCTTCTTCGTCTCCAGCATCGCCGCGGGAATGGCCATGGTCATCTTCGAGGGAACCCTCTCGCACAGCATCTTCCGGCGGCAGGTCGATCCCGCCCACGAGGAGGAGCACCACGCCGTGATCTTCGGCTTCGCCAAGGCCACCTCGCTGGTGCTGATGGGCTACTTCGGCATCAAGGTGGTCGGGGTGGCGGTCAGCAACAACTGGCATCTGCTCGGCACGCGCTACGGTCTGTGGTTCCTGCTCGAGATGCTAGGCTTCGTGGCCCTGCCGGCCTTCCTCTTCGGCGTCGGAGTGCGCGAGAAGAAGCTGGGCCTGATCCGGTTCACGGCGCTACTGACGGTGCTGGGGATCGTGCTGAACCGCCTGAACGTCGCGATCATCTGCTTCAACTACCGGCTGCCGGCCGCCCAGCGGTACGTGCCGAGCTGGAAGGAGATCGGCCTGTCCGTCTTCATCGTGACGGTGGGCCTGGTGGCCTTCCGCTTCATCGTCACCCGGATGCCGATCCTGCACGACGATCCGGCCTACAAGGACGCACACTAGGGAGGTGAGATCATGCTGGCCGTCATCCACACCCTGCAGGAGTTCATGACCCGCACCAAGGGGATCGTCTACCTGCTGATCCTGGCCTACCTGATCGGCTTCCCCCTCTGGTGGCGGTTTCTGAACCGCAACAACAAGGACGACTGACGACCGCCCGCAATAATGCTGGGCCGCATCGGGTATCTGCCCTACCATCCCTGCGTGAATCTGCGACATCGAGCGTGGAGGTGAGGACATGGATCAGCTGGATGCGGGCCCCGGGCCGGCGGGCGCCGACGAAAGCCAGCTCGTCAAGGAGCTGACCAATCCCCTTTTCACCGCCAGGGGCTGGATGCGCTTCCTGGGGGTGCTCACCATCATCTACGGGGCCATCAGCGCCCTGACCATCGTCGGCATCCTGGTGGCCTGGATCCCCATCTGGGCCGGCGTCCTGCTGCTCAAGGCCGCCGGCGATTTGGAGACGGCCCGATTCAACGGCGACAAGGGACGCTTCCTGAGCGGACTGAACCAGATCAAGACGCTGTTCGTGCTCAGCGGGATCATCCTGCTCGTCGAGCTGCTGATCGGGGTCTTCGTCTTCCTGGTCTGGGGTGCCCGCATGATGGCCTATGTCTCCGGCATGAGATAGCTATTTGCTGACCACGGGAGAGGAACCGCCGGCCGGTCGCGCCCGCCCGCGCAGGTGGGCGCCGAGCGTTTCGACCAGGCCCGCGATGGTGTTGACCTCGGCGGTGATCACCTGCCGCCAGCCCGCCTGCCGGGCCTCGTCCGCCGTCACCGGCCCGATGCAGACCGCCGTGGTGTCGGCGTGCAGGCCGTGACCGGGCAGCAGGTCCTCGAAGCCGCGCACGGACGAGGCGCTGGTGAAGGTGACCGCGTCGACCTGGTGCATCTCCAGCAACCCCGCCACCTCCGGCCGCACGCGCTCCGGCAACACGCGGTAGGCCGTGACCACGTCCACCACGGCGCCGGCCTCGCGCAGGCCGTCCTCCAGCGTCTCCGGGGCGTTGTCCCCCCGCACGCGCAGGATGCGCAGCCCCTTGGGCGAGCCCAGCTCCCTGAATTCCCGCAGCATGACCGTGCTCTGGAAGGTGGTCGGGACGAAGTCGGCCTTCAGACCGAACTGGGCCAGGCGCTGATCGGTGCCGCGCCCGATGGCGGCGATGCGCGTGCCACCCAGGGAGCGCACGTCCAGGTCCAGCGCCCGCAGCAGGCCGAAGAAGTGCCGCACCCCGTTCTCGCTGGTGAAGAAGACCCAGTCGTAGCCGTCCAGGTCGCCAAGGTAGGGAGCCAGCTCGGCACCCGCGGCGCGCTCGGTGCGGATCACGGGGCAGACCAGCGGCTCGATGCCCAGGGCGTGCAGCGCGTCGATGAGCTTGACCGCCTGGTCGGCCGGCCGGGTGACCACCACCCGCCGCCCGTGCAGCGGCCTCTCCTCGAACCAGGCCAGCTTCTCGCGCAGGGCCACCGTCCTGCCCACCACGAAGACGGCCGGGGGATGGATCCCCGCGCGCTGGATGACCGAGGCCAGCTCCCAGAGCGGCGCGCTCACGGTGCGCTGACAGGCCAGCGTGCCGCACTCGATCACGGCGGCCGGGGTCTCGGGGTTCATGCCGCCGCTGATGAGCTGCGCGGTGACCGCGGGCAGGTTCGAGACCGGCATGTACCCGACGAGGGTGCCGTTGGGATCCTGGCCCAGCCACTTCCAGTCCACCTGGCTGGTCGGCTTGCCGGGATCCTCGTGGGCGGTGACCAGGGTCACCCGCACCGCCTCGCCGCGATGGGTCACCGGGATGCCGGCGTAGGCGGCGGCCGCGATGCCGGCCGTCACGCCCGGCACCACCTCGTAGGGAATGCCCGCCTCCTTCAGCGCCTCGGCCTCCTCGCCGCCGCGCCCGAAGACGAAGGGATCACCCCCCTTGAAGCGGCAGACGGTCTTGCCCGCGCGGGCCAGCTCCACCAGCAGGGCGTTGATCTCCGGCTGAGGCAGGGTATGCCGCGAGGCCATCTTGCCCACGTAGTGCAGCTCGACCGCGGCCGGCAGATCGGGCGGCAGGGCGGTCGCGGCCAGGCGGTCGTAGACCACCGCGTCGCAGGCCAGGACAATCTCGCGGCCCTTGACGGTCAGCAGGCCGGGATCGCCGGGGCCGGCGCCCACCAGGTAGACCTTGCCGATTCGTGGGGTGCTGTCCGGATTCCGGTCAGCAACGGGATTCCGCTCGCCGCCGGGGTTCCGCTCGCTGTCGGGGCTCATGATGTCGCATCCTCCGTGCCGGCGGCGGCGATCCAGCCGCGCCAGGTCGTCTCGTCGGGCACCCGCGGGCTCGCGGTGTCCTCGGGCCAGGTCTCCTGCAGGTAGCGATCGAAGAGCGCCTCGCTGGCCTCCGGGCCGAGCGCGGCGCCGCGCACGGCCGCGCGGAAGTCCGCCGCGACGGCGGCCCAGGCGGCCAGCTCGGGCCCGTACTGCCGCTCCAGCCGCTCCCGCAGCCGGCGCGACAGGAAGGGCGCCCGGCCGTCGCTGATCACGGTCAGGGTCAGGGCCTCGCGCCGGACCACGGCCGGCAGGTAGAAGCTGCACAGGTCGGGCACGTCGGCCACGTTGCAGAACAACCCGGCGGCCGCGGCGTCCCGGGCCACCTCCTCGGCCACCGCTCTGACCCCCGTGGCCACGAACACCAGACGGTAGTCGCGTGCTTCGGGCGAACGGTAGGGCCGTTCCTGCCAGACGATCCGGCGCGAGGCGGCCAGGCGGCGCAGTTCTGGCACCGCCTCGGGGGCCACGACGGTCACCCGCGCCCCCACCACGAGCAGCCCCTCCACCTTGCGCCGGGCCACCTTCCCCGCCCCCACGACGAGCACGGGCACCCCCTCCAGGTGGAGGTGCACGGGATAGGTCGGCGTGCTAGCAGAGGTCATTGCACATTCCTTGGGCGGGGCCGGCGGCCGCGCTCAAGGTGCCGCCGCCGGAGCGGTTTGTCAACCAGACCGGCCCGTACGATCCCGCCCGACTGATCTCGGTATCAAGGAGTTCGATCGGCCCAACGGGCGCACTCGAGAGCCGCGCCGTGGGCAGCGCTCATGGCTCGGGGGTGATGGCATCCCCGGCTGAGGGTCTCAGTCGAGCGCGGGCGATGGCCGCGGCTACACCGCCGAACAGCAGCCCCTCGGCGCCGAGAGCGACCGCGGTGATCAGCGAGATACTCTCGTAGTAGAGGGGCAGGCTGAGCAACAGGAAGAGGGCGCCGGCGGCGCCGGCCGCGAGGGCACAGTCGCGCGGCCGGCGCACCACGATCCCCTGGATGACGGCGTAGACCGGCAGCAGCAATCCCATGAAGAGAAACGGCAGCCTGTCGGTCTCGCCCGCCCAGTGCTGGGCGCCGCCCCACAGCCCCAGCAGGGCCGACACGGCCAGGGCCGCCACCACCGTCCTGGCTCGCAGCGGCCGCGCCGGCGGCGCCCCGCGGCGGGTGTAGATCAGCACGAAGACCAGCACGATGACGGCGGAGACCAGCAGCAGGAACAGCATCTCTCCCTCCTCGTGAAGACGAATCCCCCGGGGACCCTAGCATGTCCGGCCCGATCCTGTCAGCCGGCAGACTCACCAGCGAGAGGCCCGTGCTGGAATCCGCAAGCGCGATCAAGCTATCGGTCGGGCTCCGCTGTAGACTCCTGCCCGGAGGAGCACCCATGAAGCCGGTCACGCTGCAGGACTACCGGGAACGCATGCTGCGCGTCCTGCTGCACATCCAGCGTAAGTGGAATAGCTAATGCAGATAGCAAGACTCATGATCGGGCATTTTGATCTTGACTCGACGGGGAAATGTGCCGAAGCTGTATATAAGTCAACCCCAGTTTGGCTTGTTGAGCCGACTGGCCCCCTCCGGGTTGCGACCCGGAGGGTCTTTTTTGGATACGGGACATGAACAGAACGACTTTCTTGGTTGACGGCTTCAATCTCTACCATTCACTCCGTGCCGCCTCTGAAGAACTCGGTGGGGCGCCAACTGGACGGATTGTGAATCGGCCTGCCTCCTGGTAAACAATTCGAAGCAGGCAATTGCGGCTCCCGGCGGCCCAGGCGACTGCGCCCCCGCACGGGCAAGGAGGAATTCCATGGCAAAGAAACCAGCTGCGGCCGGCAAGGCCGCGAAGCTCGACCTGACACGGCTGCACAAAGAGGAATACGTCGCGCCCAAGGAGCCCGTGCTCATCCGCTGCCGCAGGGCTCGGTACCTGGCCGTCACGGGGAAGGGCGCGCCGGGTGGCGAGGAGTTCCAGACCTGCATCGGGGCCCTCTACGCCATGGCCTACACCGTGAAGATGACTCGCAAGCTCGCGGGCAAGGGCGACTACGTCAT
>Ga0315542_1000073_pt1 | contig 48850 bp, 45 predicted proteins | sample SalMarSW160120MG_FD_202541 | JGI IMG/M metagenome (GOLD analysis project Ga0315542, IMG submission 202541) | Salt marsh sediment microbial communities from the Plum Island Ecosystem LTER, Massachusetts, United States - Salt Marsh Sediment SW1601-20 ...
ATTGGTGGTTTGAGTGAGCTTGTTTGAAATCTAAATTTTGCCCCTGGTTTGTCATTGGGGCTTTGACATTTGACATTAACCCGCGTTGAATCAAGCACTCAACCATGCACGCTGAGGGACGAAACAAGGCCCTTAAATGGTGATGCTCCAGTTAAAAGTCCTTCACCAGTTCCAGCATTTCCCGCACGGCCCGCTCGAATCCAACCAGAATGGCCCTGGCCACGATACTGTGTCCGATACTGTATTCTTCAATCTGCGGCAGTACCTTGAAAGGTTTCACATTTACATAATTGAGGCCGTGGCCGGCGCTGATGCGGAGGCCGTTTTCCTGCGCCGATTCTACTCCCAGCCTGATACGGTCAAAGAGTCTGTTTGCCTCCGACTCATTCTTCGCGTCTGAATAGTGGCCCGTGTGGATTTCCACAATATCGCCGCCGCATTCATGGGAGGCCCGGATCTGATTCGGATCCGCGTCCACAAAAAAACTCACCAGGATGTCTTTCGCCTTCAACCGATCAACCGTCCTTTTATAGTGATCCCGGTTGGCAAGCACATCGAGTCCACCCTCCGTGGTGAGTTCTTCTCTTTTCTCAGGTACCAGGGTCACCAGGTCAGGACCCGTCTTGCAGGCAATTTCTATCATTTCGTCCACGGCGGCCAGTTCCAGGTTCAATCTGGTCTTGACGGTTTGACGGAGAAGTGCAAGGTCCCTGTCCTGGATATGTCTCCTGTCTTCCCGCAGGTGACAGATGATCCCTTCTGCGCCTGCCAGTTCAGCCAGACCCGCGGCGAGAACCGGATCGGGTTCATGGATTCCTCTTGCCTGACGTACCGTTGCCACATGGTCCACATTTACCGCTAACCGAGCCATTCACCCTTCCTCCTCAATCAGTTTTCTCAAACGCAGTTCTTCCTTTTCCATTCGCCGGGCGTCTTCTGTTCGTTCATGATCAAAGCCGAGAAGATGGAGTATCCCGTGGATAAGCAGGCGGCATACGGTTTTCTCAAATGATTCACCCGATTCCCGGGATTCTTTGGCGGCGGTATCCAGGGAGATGACCACGTCCCCGAGCATGGGCGAGACAGGGACCTCCTCGCGGGGATCCACCATGGGAAAGGCCAAAACATTGGTTGGCCCTTTCCTTCCCAGGTATTGATCGTTCAATTCGGCTATGCGGTCGTCACTGGTAAGAAGAATGCTCAGTTCCCGGTCATGACAGCCCAAGTCTTCTAAGATTCTCTCCAGTGCTTTCTCGATCCTCCGCCGTTGTATCTCTGGCGTCTCCGTTTGAAAGGCGATTTGAATTTCCATTGCCATGCTTTTTCGCTTGTGCATCCTTGCCCACCGGTTCAGGATAATCCACCCGGTGGTGAAACATGCCGCTCAGTGTCTTATTGAAGCTTTTTGCGATTTCATTAAGGTCTTTCAATGTGAGTTCACACTCATCCATCTGCCCATCCGAGAAAACCCTGTTTACCATTTTCTGAACCAGCCCCTGGACGCGGGCAACAGTGGGATCAACCAGGGTTTTCGATGCCGCTTCCACCACATCGGCGAGCATAATGAGCCCTGCCTCTTTTGTCTGAGGTTTCGGGCCTGGATACCGGAAATCCTCCTCCTTCACCTGGATGATTTTCGTACCCTTTTTCTCCGCCTGTTCTCTCGCCTTCTGGTAAAAATACTGGATAAGGCTCGTCCCGTGATGTTGCTGTATGATGTCGATGATCTCCCTGCCTAGGCGGTGTTCCCGGGCCAGTTCAATGCCGTCTTTCACGTGAGAGATGAGGATAAGGCTGCTCATGGACGGGGCGAGCTTTTCATGTTTATTCTCTCGATGCCCCTGGTTTTCAATGAAATAGAGCGGTTTTTTCATCTTCCCGATATCGTGATAATACGCGGCTACCTTTGTAAGGAGGGGGTTCGCATTGATAGCCTCTGCGGAGGCTTCCGCGAGGTTGCTGACGATAACGCTGTGATGATAGGTCCCCGGGGCCCGGACCATGAGTTCCTTCAAGAGCGGTTGATCAAGGCTGGCCAACTCGAGGAGCTTGATGTCTGTCGTAAAACCGAAGGCCATCTCCACAAGGGGAAGAATCCCTGTGGCGATGACTCCCACCAGAATTCCGCCGAGGAACGCGGACAGGCAGGCAATGCCCAGTTCCACACCGTACAGAGCACCGTGCAGGGCTTCAACGGCAATAGCAAGGGCCACATTCGCAAGAGCGACGTTGAGACCGGCCTTGATGAGGGTTCCTCTGTCGCGGCAGTTCCTCACTCCATGGGCGGCAATAAGGCTGCCCACGAAATAATAGAGGAAGAAATCGACGCCCCCGTGGACCACCAGGGATGTCAATACGCCCAGTATGAGCGAAAAGGTCACGGCCACCCTGAACCCCTGGAAGATGGAGATCAGCATGGCCCCAGTGGCCACGGGCACGACAAAAAACAGCGCCCTGGGAGCCAGAAAACTGAATCCCCTGGCGATCTCTTCAGATACCAGCTGCGATGCGATTGCTACCAGAAAAATGACCAGGACCGTCAGAGCGCAGAACAGGGTGTCCTTCACGTCTCCCCTGGAAGTGCCGTCGGACATGAGACCCATGATATAGGTGGTTGAAAGGAGGAAGGCCACCAGCAGGGCCATAGCCGGCGTCCTGCCTATCGTTGCCTTCCAGCCGGAACTCTTGTACTCTTCATTCAGCTTCAGGAGGTGTTCGGGCTTGATTATCTCTCCTTCCCTGACAAGCATTTCTCCCTTCTTGACCTTGAAGTAAACCGGCTTGACCAATTTCCTGGCAGCGTCTTTCCTGAGCTCGGTTTCCCTTTTATTGAATGTGACATTGGGTTTGATCAGGGCCAGGGAAAGGTCTACTGCCGTACGGATCAATGCAGAAGAAGCAAGGATTTGGTCAAGGGAGGGCCCCTGCCCTCTGAGGAAAGCCCTGGCCTTTTCCAGGTCGTAGAATCGGTTCAGATCCGTCACCTTGGTTTCCTTTTCCCGGTGAACGTGGCGGAGAATGATGCCTTTGCCGCTTTCGGCCAGGAGCATTTTCTCGTTTCCCACCACCCCTCGCTGGAGGACTTTATTTAATAGGTATATAACGGCTTTTTCGACCCGGGGAGGGAATCCGCTTTTTGACAGGGATTGAAACAGGGCGTTATCGGGCTCGATCTCCAGGATTTCAAAAAAGCGTTCTTCAAAGGCTTCGGGATGGGACAGGGTCTCCTCGGAGGTTTTTGCTCCGGATAGCGGCACTTTTTCTTCCCGGTATTCTCTGCCCTGTTGAAAGGCCTCTCTGATCCGCGTTATGGCGTTATTTCCCGTCGGATCAAAGTCATATACCGAGAGGGCGCCACGGACAGCCTGTTCGCGCTTTTCTTGGGTCAGGACCTCATTTTCCACGAGAAAATCTCGGGTGGCCTTGATATCACGGTCGGCCACATCTCCCAGGGCGTAGTCACGAGGTTTCACGAGGATATCGGGGAACAGGAGGAGAGAAACCACAATACTCAGACCGATGAGAATGAACCACTTTCTGGTTTCCGGTTTGAGGCCGCGCTTCCAGGATGAAGGAATTATTGCTCCCTTTTGCGCCTTTCCCTTTCTGGCGGAAATATTTTTCCTTTTCCTTATCATTCCGTACAGTACAAAAAGTTCATCAATCGCTTTTTCTGTCATTCCCGCGAGAGATGCTCCTTTTTCTCCATTTTTTCATACGCCTCAATTATTTCCTGCACAAGAGGGTGGCGTATAACATCCTCTTTTGAAAAAAAGACAAATTGAATTCCCTTGATGTCGTCAAGGATATGCATGGCCTCAATCAGTCCTGAAACTTTTCCATTAGGGAGATCGGTCTGGGTGATGTCCCCGGTGATCACCGATTTTGAACTGAAACCAAGTCTGGTCAAGAACATCTTCATCTGCTCGGACGTGGCATTCTGCGCTTCGTCCAGGATCACGAAAGAATCATTCAACGTCCTTCCCCGCATGAACGCAATAGGGGCTACCTCGATAACACCCTGTTGAATGAGTCTCGTGGCGCTCTTGAAGTCCATCATGTCATGCAGTGCGTCATACAGAGGTCTGAGATAGGGGTTGACTTTCTCATAGAGATCCCCCGGCAGGAAACCCAGATGTTCGCCTGCTTCAACCGCGGGCCGGGCGAGCACAACGCGGTTTACCTCTTTCTGGATAAGAGACGAAATAGCCATGGCCATGGCAAGGTACGTTTTTCCCGTACCGGCCGGTCCGATCCCAAATACAATATCAAAGTTTCGTATGCTGTCAATATACATCTTCTGGTTGATTGTTTTGGGAGTAATGACCTTTTTGGTGGAGGAAATGTACACTTCATCCCTGAATATCTTTTTCAGGTCGGCTGATGGATCTCCGCTGAGGATCCTGACTGCGTAATCGATATCGTTTGGATAAATAGGACTCTGGCCCTTGAGAAGCTCGTAAAGCTGCATCAAGACCTTTTTCGCGAGATCGACTTCCCAGTTATCCCCTTGCAGCGTCAAGTCATTGCCGCGAACGTGCACTGAAATGCCGAGTTTCTTTTCAAGGACATGGAGGTGTGCGTTTTGTTCTCCGCAGAGACTGCGAACCAGTTCATGGTCTGCAAAGCGTATCTTTTTCAGCTCTTCCGTGTCTGCGGGCGTTGATTTTTTGGTCAACCGATTACCTCGTTTGCTGAAATCGGACAAGCCCGTACCGGGGAAAACCGGACGGGATTCTATTCCTTTTCACCCAGTGCCTGGAATATGATCCGCCGTTTTCTCGGCCGGTTGTCAAAATCCAGCAGCACGATCTGTTGCCAGGTTCCGAGGGCCATAGTACCCCCAACGACCGGAATATGCAATGACGGTCCAAGGAGCGCGGCACGAACATGGGAATAGCCGTTGCCGTCTCCCCATCTCTCGTTGTGTTCGTAATACATATCCCGGGGTGCGATCCTTTCTATTGCCTTTTTAAGGTCATTGATCACCCCGCTCTCGAATTCGATAGTGCTCAGGGCTGCCGTGGAGCCGGGAATAAAAAGCGTTACCGAACCATTTCGGAGGCGCGATTTCCAGACCGCCTCGCTCACCAGCGAAGTAATGTCAATGACGTCCGTTTCAGCGGTTGATTGTACCGTGAGAGAACGATGTTCAAACTCCATGACCGGCGCCTCGGGTCCTTCAAAGTGCCGTCAGGCGGAAATCCAGCTTTCCGGCTGACGGCAGAGCGAATCCTGCATGGTTGATTTGTACCACATGCCTTTCTTTCATGCAAGGAAAACGGAGGAATGCGATCCTTTCGGGCCGGGCGGGGGTGCTGTCGCAGAACACCGGAAGGCTGGTGGTACCGTCAGGATGGAAGGATGTTCCACTGAGCGTGAATACCCTATCATAATTCGACATGCACAGCGCTCAGTTTGGGCGTCTTCACTCTCTTGCGATGAAGAAAGGTTGCTTCTTTTCCCGATCCCGTCGCCCCTATCAGAGATACCAGTCTATTCACGATATTATTCAGCCGGCTTGCCTGGGCATTCAGCTCTTCGGAGGCTGAGGCTGATTCCTCCGCATTGGCTGCATTTTGCTGGGTGACTTTGTCCATCTCATGTACCGCAGTGCTCACCTGGGCAATTCCCTGGGCCTGTTCATCGCTGGCACTTGATATCTGGCTGTTCAGCTCGGCAATTTTCCTGACACAGAGGGCGACTTGACGATATCGATCATCGGTTTCCGTAACAAGGCTTGATCCGCCTTCGATTTTTTGAATAATCTCCGTCACCAGACTCTGGGTGGTTTTGGAGGCCTCAGCGGAGCGGAGCGCGAGATTGCGTACCTCGTCCGCTACCACCGCAAAGCCCGCTCCTGCTTCTCCTGCCCGTGCCGCCTCAACAGCTGCATTCAAGGCAAGCAGGTTCGTCTGGAAGGCAATTTCATCGATGGTTTTTATGATCTTCGAAACATTGCCGCTCGCTTCGGAAATATCCTCCATGGAGCCGATCAGGGCCTTCATGGACTGGTTTGCATGCTTCAATGTGTCGGATCCTTCAATGGATAGACGACTTGCCTCCTGAGCATGTTCGGCATTCTGTTTTGTCATTGAGGACACCTGTTCAAGGGAGGCGGATGTTTCTTCAAGGGAGGCTGCCTGTTCTGATGAACCATTCGCAAGTTGCTGGCTTGAAGACGAGACCTGGTTGGATGCTCCGGAGACCTTTTCGGCTGACTCGGTCAGGGTCTTTATGATTGCATGGATAGGCTTTGTCAGGGAATTGGAAAAAAGGAGTACAATGGGGAAAATGACCAGGATACAGCCGATAAACACAAATCCCAGGAGTTTGATCATCTGAAAAGTGTTGGCTTTTATGATATCCTGGGAGAGTATGGAAACGACGGTCCCCATGAGGCGGGATCCTTCAAAGAACGGTAATGCCCCCTGGAAGAAACCGCTCTTGTTGACGCTGAAATCACTCAGATAGATCTCCTGGTTCTTGATGCGCCACGCCCCTTTTTGCTTCTTGAGATGTCCCTGAAAATTCTTGTAATTTTTCATGTCGCCGACACTGAGACCGTCAGCAGTGAATATGTTTGTTCTCATGCCTGTAAGGGAGGAGACTTTTGCCAGGAACAGGGTATCGAGTCTTTGGACCGCAAGGGCACAACCAAACTGTGTGTCTGTAAGCTTCTGGGTCTTTGGGTCATACACCTGGGCCATCACGGGTACAGAGGCCACCAGGCACACGTAGTTCCCGATTTGCTTGAACAGCAGTTTCCGCGTTTTCGGCATGGGTTGATCGAATGTGGCTGCGATGCTGGTAAGAGGAACGGCATCCGCCTGCTTCAATTGGCTATTCAGGTCAACTTCCCCTTTTTTCGTGACAGAGGCATAGTGCACGGTGCGTTTGGGTGCATAGCTGCAATAACCGAGGGACGCATCTTTATCATCCGGGTGCCCTGCAAATACAAGCAGGTCCCCATCCTTATCATAAATTCCGGCACCCCAGAGGTTGCCGGTAACTGATATATTATAAACAGCGGTCGCTATGCGGTCAAATGTTGTCCTCGTCATGGAAAGGTCACCCTGTGTTTTGTAATCACAGAGGAACTTGATTTTAGATCCCATTTTGTCAATCGTTGCTATCTGCCTCGTATTTTCGAGCAAGGCCTCCTGCCTTGATACTATTTCGTTGCGGATGATATCGCTCGATTTTTTCAGCTGATCATAACAGTTTTTCTTGTTCTGTTTGCTGACGAGAAATGAGACCGCGGTGGTGGAAACAATCATGACCAGGATCACCATGGAAAACGACATCAGGATGAGTTTGGTTTTCAGTTTCATCTCTTTCATGCATATGATCTCCTCAGTTAGGGGAAGATGTATCGGGTTTCCGGGAATATCCCGGATGGTGGAACCGCTGTGACATCCCGTCCGGGAAGAGAAAATATCCCTTTTCCTGGAAACCAGGGGAAAAATGGGCGCATACGTGCTCAAGGTTAGCAATAAGTGTGCCGGGATAGACGCAGCGTTCCAACCGCCCCTCTCTCGAGGAACTGCAAGTCGAGGATAGCAGGCTCCCGTTGCCGGAGCCGCGTTGGGCCATGTATTACATAACGAATTGCCCGGGATGCTTCCCTTTTTCCCCGTCCTTCCGACCGGAAATACCGACACAACTTTGACATTTGCTGTCGGCCATTTTGACGAATGCCCCCGGTCGGAGCCCCTTCGGACGGGTGCTGTGTTGCAGGCAGGGTATGAATCGGATGCAGGAGTGAAAATGATCAGGGTTGATCGGGTCGATCTTCGATAAAGGAACGTACCAGGTTCTTGCCGCTGAAATGTCCGAGGGTCAGATAGCGCAATGCCATCTCTTTGCCGAAAAGGGTCTTTGTGATCTGATGGTAAGACAGGCCCTGCGCGTGTAGATTCCCTACGCGCGCTGCCGTTTCTTCCAGATATGCAATCTTTCTGAGCATTTCCTGCCGGGGCTTCTTCTTGATGGTGCCGCTTCCGGTGAAGGCAACGGAGGCATCGAGACCGGCTATCTTCCGGAGCGACGCCATGATGTTCCAGACGTCATAGTCGGCCCGCAAGGCCCGATCTTTTCCTCCGATAAAGGCATCTCCCGTAAAGAGCCACCCATGGTTTGACTCGAAAAGACAGATATGATCGACGCTGTGTCCGGGAGTGTGAATCACCTGGAAGTGCAGGTAATTAATATCGACAGCTTGACCGATCGGTTCTCCCCGGCTGGGCTCCGGATACCCCCACATGACCCTCTGATACAGCCGCAACGGCTGTTTTTTCCGGGGTTCCGCAAGGACCGGGAGGGCCAGGAGATGCGCCTGAACCGGTGCGGCGTCGCGGCTCTGCAGGGCGGCGTTCCCGGCGATGTGGTCCTCGTGGGAATGGGTGTTGATGATCAGGTCCACCCTGAGTCCATCCGTGGCCCGCAGAAGCTCTCCCACCGTATGGGCGCATCCGGTGTCCACCATAACCCCGTCAACCCAGTAGCAGGCGGTAAAATAGCGGCCCTGGCCCCAGAGGGTGCGGGCAAGATGAAATTTTTTCACGGGACCTGTCTGTTCAACGCGGATCATGATAAAGATCGACCGTGTATCTGATATATCCGCCTGGGGCGGACAGAGCGGGAGGAAACAAATGCCGAATCCCGGGAGATATTGGACCGGGTGTCTCCTGAATCCAGGGAGCCCTGCAGGACGCACAACAGTCCGTATTTTGTCCGATTGGCCGTCTGGTATCGAGTATTGATTTGACATTCAAATCCTGGCACTTATACCCCCTTCCGGCGGAAAGCTCAAGGGCCTTCTGGGTGATGGGGTATTCTATGGTTGTGTTCTGATCAGGAGCGGGGTATAAGAAAGACGGTCTGACTTTGTTCAATGGAGGTATGAGATGGAAGCACAAGGCAAGAAAGTACTGCTGCTGGTGGAGGAGATGTACAATGAATTTGAATTCTGGTACCCGTATTACCGTCTGAAAGAGGCGGGTGCTGATGTTCTCGTGGTGGGCTCGGGGTCTTCCATGGTATACAAGAGCAAGGGAGGAGTGCCGTGCACGGTGGAAGCAAATGCGGATGAAGTTGCGCCGGCGGAATTTGACGGTATTATCGTCCCCGGCGGCTATGCCCCTGATCATATGCGTCGCTACCCGGCCATGGTAAGTCTTGTGAAGGAGCTTTTTGCAGCCGGGAAAGTGGTGGCTGCCATATGCCATGCAGGGTGGCTGCTCGCCTCGGCCGACATCCTGAAGGGCCGGACGGTGACCTCTTTTTTCGCGATCAAGGATGACCTGATTCACGCGGGGGCGACATGGGTCGACGAAGAGGTGGTCATGGACGGCAAACTCATTACCAGCCGGAAACCGGACGATCTCCCTGCCTTCATGCGGGCTGTCCTTTCGGCCCTGTAAGAACCGGATACTATTCCATGTCGAATTCCTTGATATTGAACCAGTAGCCCGTGTTGCTGATGAAGTCCAGTTCGAACTGCACGGCCTCTATATGGTTCTCTTCAATTTCGAGAAAATGGGCGAACAGATCTCTTCCTTCAGCGGAGAGTTCGGCCACCATTTGCCTGTAGAAACGGGAGGTTTCTATTTCCACCTGAAGGGCCTTGCTCAGTTGCTGTTCTTTCATACCTCGGGCGTCTTTGTTCATCTGAACGCCGATTTTGTTCACTGCCCTCCGGATAACACTTCTGGAAGGGACGGCCGAATCCAGTTCGTCCACGGTAATCCTCCCGTTCTTGCGCCACTGTTCCAGTTTATGCTCCAGATAGTCAACGTGCCGTTGTTCATCGTCCGCCATTGCCCGAAAAAAATTCCGGCCGTATTCGTCATTGACGGTCCGGCCGCCCTCATCATAAATATCACGGACCTCTTTCTCGTATGCAATTGCAGTCCGTATGGCCTGTTCAAGATTCATTGTTTCCTCCTCTCATGGCTTTTGCGTGCTTAGGCCCCAGACGATATTCCGGTACATTTCGGGGTCGGTGTCCCCTTCCGTGGAAAAGAGTAAAATCGATGAGTGTCGGTTGAGCGCCAATGCATTCCCGGCAGGGAGATATTTCCGGTCCCTGAGGAGATGGTACAGCAGTCCCAGGGTCACCGCCCCGGATTCGCCGGAGATCACCCGGTCGTCGCCCTGCAGCGGGTTGCCGAGCATCCGCATGCCGGTCAGGGTCACCTCATCGGGGCAGGAGATGAACATGTCGGCATAATCGTGCAGGATGCCCCAGGCGAGGGGGTTTGGCTCGCCGCAGGCAAGACCTGCCATGATGGTAGCAAGATTGCCTTCGACGATATGAGGTTTTCCATTTCCTTTGATCATGGATTCATAATAACAGGCGGCATTTTCAGGTTCCACTACCGTGAAAACGGGCCGTTGCTCTCCAAATCTCTGGACGAGATAGGCCTGGCATGCACCTGAGAAGGATCCAACGCCGCATTGGGCGAACACGTGGGTGGGCATGACGCCCCCCATCTGTTCAAAGGCCTCGACGAACATGGTCATATACCCCTGCATGACGCACCGGGGAATATGCTCGTATTCCGGCCTGGCCGTGTCCTGAATCAGCAGCCAGCCGTTTTTAAGAGCATGATTTTCCGCGAGCCGCACGGCATCATCGTAGTTGCCGTCAATGATGGAAACCCGGGCTCCGAATTCCCGGATGCCCTGGACGCGGGCGGCGGATGATCCTCTTGGCATGTATACGACGGCCGTGCACCCAAGCTGCATGGCAAGCCATGCAACGGCCCGGCCGTGATTTCCGTCGGTCGCAGTGATGCAGGTGATCCCGGCCACCTGTTCTTTGACCTCGGTGTTCATGAGGGCCTGGAAAGACCTTTGATCAGCGCGCAGGTTCAACCTCTCGGCCACGGCCCGGAAAAGCGCATGGGAAGCACCAAGGGCCTTGAAAGCACCCAGATTGAAACGAAAAGATTCATCTTTCACCAGGATATCCCTGACACCCAGATACCCGGCAAGCTTCCGGAGGCGCACGAGCGGGGTAGGCCGGTACTGGGGAAGGCTCTCGTGAAAACGGCGGACCTTCGCGGCCGTCCGGGCGGAAAAGGCCGCGGTGGAAGCCCTCTCCGCGCTTTTGTCCCGCGCTTCACGGTTATGAAACCACGCCGGATCCGTCATCTCCACCTCACCATCAACGCAGGTCAAATCAGCCATGCCGGCTTTTGATCCGTCTTTTTCCCGAACATGCAATGATGGAAATCAATTCTATGGTGCACAGGTCATGGGGTCAATGAAAAAGCATAGAATTTCCTCGAGAAGATGATTCGCGAAAAAGGAGTCCTCAAGACATCTCTTGATCTGAGGCCGCATGCGAGCATGAAGCCGGGAAAATGAGAAATAGTTTGACACCATATGGGTGGAATGCTAGTAATTTCCAGCAATAGAAGAAAAAAAGGAGGGGAAAAATGAAAAAAGCTTTGTTCGTTACTCTGATGTTTGCGGTCATGTTCTTGTTTGCAGCCGGTGCCTCCGCCAAGACGGTGATAAAACTGGCAAATGCCGGACCTGACAACCCTGACAACCGCTCGGTAAAGGCCATAGCCATATTCAAACACAACGTGGAAAAGAGGACCAACGGCGCCATCGAGGTCAGGCCGTACCATGCCAGGAGCCTGGGCGATGAGCGGGAGATGATGGAAGGCGTCCGTATGGGAAGTATCGAGATGATTTTTGTCTCGTCCGGTCCGATTCCGGGCTTTTTCTCTCCTGTTATGGTGTTTGATATCCCGTATATGTTCAGCAGCGCCCCAGCCGCATGGGAATTTTTTGAAAGTGACTTCGGAAAGAAATTTCAAAAGAGCTTTCTGGAAAAAACCGGAGTTCGCTGCCTCGGGATTACCGAAAACGGATATCGGCACTTTACCAACAATAAACGGCCCATACACGTCCCCGCCGATATGAAGGGACTGAAGATACGAACCATGCAGAACCCCGCACATATGGCCATGGTAAAGGCTCTGGGAGCGGATCCCACACCTATTCCCTTTGGGGAGCTGTATATGGCACTGCAGCAGGGCGTGGTTGACGGCATGGAATGCCCTATTGTCCTGATCCATGACATGAAGTTTTACGAAGTGCAGAATCAAATGATCCTGGACGGGCATCTCTACAATCCCCTTTTCATCATGGCGAATGATAAGTGGTTTAAGACAAAGTTGACCAAGGAACAGCAGAAGATCATTGCAGAGGAATCACTTCTGCTGGCCCATGTGCATGATGGTTTCAGTCAGCAGGCAAACAGGGAATGTGAAGTCAAGCTGCGAAATCATGGCATGAACATTTACAAGCCCACACCGGACCAGTTGGCTCAGTTCAGAAAAATTGCCCAGCCAGCGGGACTGACATTTATCAAAAAGAAGGTAGGGGATGAATGGGTCAACGAGGCCATGACCGCGGCTCAGCAGGCCGAAGCCAAAGTGGGTGACCAGGCGGAAGTGATTATTCTGCAGCATATCAAAATGGCCAACGACCTGTACAAAGAAATAAAGTAACGCATAGAAAGCTCGTTTTCAGACGTTCCGGCCAAACGGATCAGGTCCCCGGCCACGATCCGTTTGGCCAATTTGTGTTCTCATGAAATCTGTTTCCTATTTTTTCAATACTGTTGCGGCAATACAGATCCGGCTTTGCTCCTGGGGCATGGTGATCACCGGAATTGCCATGACGGTCATCATCCTAATCCAGATTTTTTTCCGGTTTGTGATCTACAGACCGGTTCCCTGGAGCGAAGAAGCTGCCCGTTATCTGATGATCTGGCTTGGAATGCTGGGGAGTGTGGTGGCTTTGAGAAAAGGAAGGCATATCGGAGTCACGGCACTGGTAGACGTCCTCCCTGTGAGGATTGCAAGGGTTATGGCTTTCGTGGTGCGTGTGACCATGATCGGTTTTATGGGTATCATCGGATGGGAAGGCATCCAACTGGCCATTTTCAATTATCCCCAGCTGTCGGCCGCCATGGAAATCACCATGATGGTCCCGTACCTGGCTATCCCGGTGGGAGCCATCATGATGATAGTGGACCTCATAGCGGAACTGCTGCACGAACTGGTTCCAACTCCCGTGGTTGAAAGAACAAGGCTGGCATCGACGGCCCATGATTCTGAAAAAACCGAAGCACTGACATAGATGTACAGAAGGAACCCTGGACGGTGACCTCTCTCCTGGCATTGATATTTCTGATAACGCTCGCGTTCGGATTTCCCGTGGCTATTTGCCTGGGCCTGACATCCCTTGCAGCCCTCTGGGTAAAAGGGGTGATGCTCAGCGTCATGGCACAGAGGATTTTTACGGGTATTGATTCTTTTCCACTGATGGCCGTTCCCTTCTTTGTGCTGGCAGGGGAACTCATGAACCGTGGCGGGACGACCCGGCGGATCATCGATTTTGCAAACGTCCTTGTGGGACGGATACCGGGCGGTCTGGCGCATACGAACATTGTCGCATCCATGTTTTTCGGGGGGATCAGCGGGTCGGCTGTCGCCGATGCCGCGGCCATGGGCACAATACTGGTGCCGGGGATGGTGAGCAAAGGATTCCAGCCCGGTTTCAGCGCGGCAGTAACAGCCGCTTCATCAACAGTCGGGCCTATTATTCCTCCTTCCATTTTCATGGTGATCATGGGGGTCACCACAGGTCTCTCCATAGGGGGTCTTTTTGCGGCCGGGATCATTCCGGGACTGCTCTTGGGTTTTTCCATGATGGCCCTCAGCTTTTTCATGGCCATCCGGTACCACTTCCCCCGTGAAACCATTCCTTTCAAATTTAGGACCATAGGAAAGGCATTCCTCTCCGCCGGACCGGCGCTCCTGGCACCGGTGATCATTCTTGGGGGAATCCTGGGAGGAATTTTCACGGCGACTGAAGCCGCGGCTGTTGCGGTGCTCTACGCGTTCGTCCTCGGGGCCTTTGTCTATCAAGAACTTTCTCTGCGAGACATGATCGATGTATTTGTGCAGAGCGGGACAACGACGGCGGTCTTGTTGCTCATTATCGGCATGGCGAACATATTTGCGTGGGTCCTTACCGCGGAACAGATTCCAAGCCGGATAGCCCAGGCCATGCTCTCGGTCACGGAAAATCGCTATCTTATCCTGCTGCTCATGAACATCTTCCTTCTCTTTATCGGCATGTTTCTGGAGGGCGGAGCGGCGATTATTATTCTTGCGCCGACACTTCTGGCGGTGGCCAACGCAGTCGGCATTACTCCCCTCCACTTCGGTTTCGTTATGGTTCTGAACATCGTGGTGGGATTGCTCACACCACCCCTGGGCGTCTGTCTTTTTGTGGTAGCAGGGGTGACCGGGCTCAACTTCTCCACCATTATTCGCTCTGTTCTGCCGTTCCTGGCGCTGGAGATAGGAGTCCTGCTGCTGGTGACGTATGTTCCCGGCTTGATTCTGTATATTCCAAGAATATTAGGGTATATATGAGAAGATGGTATGAAAGAAAAGGTATCCGGAAGTGTTCGTGAAATAGTCCCTGCCGTTATCAGAGAAATGTCTCTGCGGGCGGCGGCGTATGATAATGTCATCTCGCTGGGGATCGGTGAGCCTGATTTCGATACCCCGCCTGAAATATGTCGATCAGCCCTGAAAGACGCCATTGACGGGTACACCCATTATACGCCTTCACGGGGAGATGATGACCTTATTGAAGCGTTGAGGCGGTATATCAGGAATTCCAGGAATATTGCATTGGATCCTGCGCAGCTGGCCGTAACACACGGAGGAATGGGAGCCCTTATTGCCGGATTGCGGGCCATTCTGGACCCGGGTGAAGAGGTGATCGTCATTGAGCCTCACTTTCCTTCCTACAGGGCACAGGTCATCTTTGCCGGGGGAACGCCCGTTTATGTTCCGACGGATTTCGGGGACCGCTTTGTTGTCCGGCCGGAACGGGTAGCCCGGGCCATTACGCCGAAAACGAAGGCCATAATTATCAATTCACCGAATAATCCCACCGGTGCTGTTGTGCCGGGACCCGTTCTTGACGAGGTGGCGCATATGGCAATGGACCATGATCTCCTGGTGATTTCGGACGAGGTCTATGACCGCCTCGCTTTCGAGGGCCCTTATGAATCTATATATGTCCGACCGGGAATGGCGGAACGGACGTTGGTTGTTCATTCATTCTCCAAGTCCTTTGCCATGACGGGCTGGCGCATAGGATACTGCTACGGGCCGCCGTGGCTTATGAATGAAGTGGTGAAAGTGGCGACCTATTTCACCAGTTGTCCCAGCAACGTGGGACAGCGTGCGGCTCTCGCGGCCCTGAGAGCGGAGAGCGGGCAATTTGAAAGGATGGCGCGTGCATTCAAAGACCGCTGTTCTCTTGCCTACCACCGTCTCAAGGAGATGCCGGGCGTGCGCGTGCATCCGCCTGCCGGTTCTTTCTATATTTTTCCCGATCTTGGGGAGATTACACAGGACAGCACGCAGTTTGCCCTGGAACTCCTGGACCGGGAACAGGTGGTGGTGATACCCGGCAGTGCGTTCGGGCCTTCCGGAAAGACCTGTATCCGCATTTCATGTACGGTTGAGACAGGTCTTCTTGCGGAAGCCATGGATCGGATTGAACGCTTTGTCAGCAGGTGTGGAGGGAGGAATTCCTGAATGGACACAGCAACACGGCAGGCACTGATCGATATTGTCGGGAAAGAGAATGTCACCGAGAAAGTCATAGATCTGGTGTCCTATACCTATGACGCGTCCAGCTATGATCACCGGCCTGACTGCGCCATGTGGGCCGTTTCCACGGAACAGGTCTCCCGCATCCTTTCCTTGGCCAATGAAAAAAGAATCCCCGTGACGGTGCGGGGCGCGGGAACAGGTCTCGGAGGCCTTGCTGTGCCGGCCCGGGGAGGTATTGTCCTTGATTTGACCCGGATGAACAAAGTTCTGGAACTCAGCATTCCGGACCGCCTGGCCGTGGTCCAGCCGGGAGTGGTGTATGCCGATTTCCAGGCCCTTCTTGCCCGCTCCGGGTTTTTTTTCCCCCCTGATCCGGCGAGCGGGGTCGTCTGCACCCTGGGGGGGAACGTTGCGACCAACGCGGGAGGCCTGCACGCGGTGAAATACGGTTCGACGCGCGATTATGTGCTGCGTCTTGAAGCCGTGCTCGCGAGCGGTGAAGTCATGCGGGTGGGGGCGCGGACCATGAAGACTTCCTCGGGCTATGATCTCTGCAGGCTCCTGGTAGGATCAGAGGGTACCCTGGCGGTGGTAACAGAGATCACCCTGAAGATAGCTCCCAAGGCAGCCCACACGGCCACCGCCCTGGCCACCTTCCATGCACTCGAAGATGCCGGGGAGGCCGTTACCAGAGTCATGCATTCGGAAGTGACGCCGAGCGTCATGGAGTTGCTGGACGGGGCCGTCATTTCGCTCCTCAGGGAGCATGCCCATATAGATCTCCCGGACGTTGAGGCCCTGCTTCTGATGGAAACCGACGGCATGACCGAAGCATACGTGCGCCTTCAGCTGGAAAAAGTTGCGGAGATGTTTCGCGCATGCAACGCGGCTGAAGTGGAAATGGCAGCGTCTGAGGAAGACGCGGAACGTTTGTGGAAGGCACGGAAATCCATCGGGGGTATGGTTGGAGCACTTCACCTGGACTACATCCCGGAAGATATCACCGTTCCCATGAGTCAGATTGCCGTGTTTCTCCGGCGGTCCGAGGAATTGTCCCGCACTCATGGTCTTGATCTCTTCAATTTCGGCCACGCCGGTGACGGTAATCTTCATACCAACATCCTTTTCGACAGGAATGATCCGGATCAGGTCGCCAGACTGGAATCGCTCCTGTACGATCTTCACAAACTGGCCTGTGACCTGGGAGGGACCTTGTCTGGAGAGCATGGAATCGGTATGACCAAGGCGAAATATATGCCGCTGGAGCACGACCCGACAGCTCTCAAGGTCATGCGCACGCTAAAACGGGCCTTTGACCCCAACAACATCCTCAACCCCGGCAAGATGCACCTGGATCAGGAGACATGATACGGCTCGAGTCGAGGTCAGGCCCACGGGAGGAAGCCCACGAGAAAGGGGAAAAAATGCAAAAGATCGGACAGATGAAGAAAGTGTCTCTGCGTTTCAAGGCGGGAACATCGGAGACTGTGATGGATTTGGTCCCGGATCACCCAGCATTTGCGTTTGTCTTCGGCCTGGCCCCGGAAGGAATGACCCCTTTCGAATACAAGCTGCTGGACAGAACCGAAGGTGAGGATGTCTTCATTCCCCTGAAAAAGCAGGAGTATGAAACATTCTTTGAGCACTTGCAGCCGCCCATTATGGACCTCTTCAACGGCCGGGACACCATCTACCTGCAGGCGGAAATCGTTTCCGTCGCCGATGCCCAGAGCAGAGAGATCATAAAGGCCATGGCTGAAATGACGTCATACAGGGAAGGGGACTGCGGGTGCGGCTGCGGGTGCGGCTGCAGTACCTGAACGGACGTCAGAGAGTCATGGGAGAAGAGAACGATCCGGCATGGAAGTATCGGATTGTCCCTTGGTTTCAGCTGATCCGTGTCGGGGCCAGTCCGGGCCGACTTTTTCCGGGAGGACGGCAATCGCCGGCAACGGCTTGATGAAATTCTGCCGAAGGCTGTAGGTATAGGCTCCCTGGGCAGGGATCAGCAAAAGATCCCCGGGACGGATTTCTGTCCCGTGATAGGAATAGCCCCAGACATCATGCGGGGTACACAGTGACCCGAGTACGGCGCATGCATGTTCCTCAATTCCCGGCCGGGTCAGGTTGATGACGGGAAAGTAATCCTGCTCAAACCGCTCCCATCCAACAGCATTGGTGCCGGCATCGGTGATCACCAGATCGCGGCCTTTGACATCCACCACGGTGATGAGCAGGTGCATGGCTCCGTGACTCAGCCACCGGCCCGGTTCGAGGCAGATACGGCAGTGGAGATGCCCCGGCAGAGCCGACCTGAGAGCGGTCGATATTCTGTGTGCAAACACATCGATGGAGCGGCTCGCAATCAGGAAGCGGGACTGGTTGTCGCGATGCCGTGGGAAAAGGAGATTCATGATCATCCCGAAACGGGTGCCGCCGGTGCGGAGCCACTCTCCCTCTTCAGGCCAGAACCCGCCTCCAATATCCACAAAAGTCACTTGGTCGATCAGTCTTTCCGGGAGATCGCGGAGGACACTCCCAAGCCGTGCGATGAACGTGACTTGCGCGGAAGGGGAAAGATTCCAGCTCGTGTGAAATTGCAGACCGGCCAGGTGGATGAAGGGGGCCTCACGGGCTTTGTGGAGAAAATCCCTCAATGAAGAAAGAGGGATTCCGAATTTACGCCACAAACCCGAATGATCAGTAGCCAATCGTATTCCGGCACGAACTGCGCGCTGATGGTGCCTGGTGAGGTGATCCAGCCGCTCCAATTCTCCGAAACTGTCCATGAGAATGGTGACGCGATCCGCCTGGCCGATGGCAGCGGTCAATTCCTCGTTGGTTTTCCCCGGACCGCTGAAAAAGATTTCTTCTGCCCCGGCGTTCAAGGCCTGCGTCAGTTCCGCACCGCTCGAGACGTCCAGTCCTATGCCCTCTTCAACCATGATCCGAGTAATTTCGGGCAGATTGTTGCTTTTCATGGCGAAGAAGATACCGACCGGACCAAGGCGCTCCTCAAAAGCCCTTCGAAATCTGTGCACCTGCATTCTCAGCCGTTTCTCGTCCAGAGCGTAAAGCGGAGAGCCGTGTTTGAGGGCAAGTCGGATAAAGATTTCCCGATGCAGCAGACAGGAGGATACAAAGCGTCTGAGACGGCTTTCATCCATTTTCGGAGGGATCATCCTCACCAGACCCGCAAGCCTGTTGAGGATGAACGGCAAGGGAGTAATACCGGATTTCAGCAAATATCTGTCTCCACGGCCCGGATGAGTGCCTGCACCTGCGCTGGTATTTCCAGGCCGACCCTCGGGGTAAAGATAACGTGCCCCAGGAGCCACGAATCGTAGTCACTGGGCGGCAGATCGATCTTATCGCCCGGACCCCGGAGCCAAAGCTGGGAAAGGATATTCGTATTCCACTCCTGAAACGCCGGCCTGATCGCCTGGAGGATACCGGCCCGTTCCGCATGAAACCGGACCCCGACCACGTGCTCCCATTGCTCCTCTCCCGGCATGCTCGGCAACACGCCTTCAGCGAATTCCAGCGCAAGTTCGCGCATATCCACACCGCAGCTCTGTTCGATCATGGGTGGCAGACAATCACCTCCCAGACGGGGGGACATTTCCAGGAGATACGGTTTTCCGTCCCGGATGACGAGATCGGTCATGCAAAGACTTCTGGTGAGGTCCAGGGCCATTGCCGCTTCTTCGAGTTCACGGAGAAAGGCCTCTCGGGAGACTCCTTGGGGGAACATTGCGGGTATCTCATATGCAACCGCCGTACCGACGGGCATATCCTCTCGAAAATATTTTCTGGCGAGGCGCAGAACTTGTGCTGTTTTCCCATTAAAATACAGGTCACAACTGTATTCTTCGCCGGCAATAAATTCTTCGCAGATCACCTTCGGGTGCTCCTCCCGTTCCTGACAATGAAAGAGAGGATCGGCACTGCGTTTTTGCAAACCTCTCAGCATTCTTTCATAGCATTTTCGGGCCTCGTCAGTAGCGTCGCACCTGAAGGTCAGTTCACTGCCGCTCCCTGATCGCGGCTTGAGGATCACGGGTCCGCCTGTTTTCCTCATGAAATCCATGACGTCGGCAGGGGAACACACTTCGCACACTTCGGGGCAGGAAACACCATGGCCCGTCCAGAGACGCTTGCACAGGAATTTGTCACGGCAATTGAGAACGGCTTGTGCTGATGGGAATGGAAGACTCCACTGCTCTGCAATTGTCGCTGCACTGTGCAGAGATTCGCAGTCGAAACAGGCGACGCCGGAGAGTGATATATGGTATTTCCTGAGGAAACGGGTAAGGTTGGCCCGGACTGCTTTTCCATCTGACAGGGAACAGATAATTTCCTCATTCCGGGGAACAGGGGGGATTCGTGGGTCCACGGCTCGGGGGTCGGTCAGAAAGACGGCGCGTCCGGGCATTCGGTCCCGGATATGATCGATATAATCCCGGGTTGTTCCAACCACGAGGATCCGTTCATTACGCTTCGCCAAATGCAAATTTCGGCCTCCCGACGGACATAACGACGGATTCGTTCGTTGCCGCCTTGGTCTTCTGGTAGAGGGGATGGCGATGGAGATGAAAGCGCTGTTTCCAGCCGAAATCGCCGCAAAGGAAATCGATTCGTTCGAGATGCTGCCCGCAGCCCCATTTGATATGAAAGAGGTTGATCATTTTGGCAATTCCGAGGAACTCGGGATCCGTCGCTCCCGCCAGGACCGTGTAGCGGTTGCGGAAAACCGCACCCACGTCCACGGCCGCCCGGCGTCCTTTGATGCGGATCGTGGTGACCCGCAGCATGCTTCGGCCCGCCAGGAAGGACAACAGGTGATCAAAACCGTTCAAAAACCTGGAATCACAGAAGTAGGAGCGGTTGCCGTATTTCCTCAGGCTGTTTTCGAACATCCATGGAATATCATCCAGGCAATTCAGATGGTATCCGCTTCCCATGGCTTCGAATTTCTCTACTTCACATCGAATCTGTTTCCGGGACTTGCGCGAGAAGAGGCTCCAGTAATCATCGAAGTTGTAGCAGTGGTGCGGGGGATAGAAATGATATCCGATTTCATCAATGGATGTGCCGGGCAGAGATACCGTTGTTTCCTGATGCAGGTACCGCAACTCGGTGTTGTCCGGGGCAGCTTCCCACAGAGCATGACGAATAGGAAGCCACACGGCAGGAATGCGATTTTGTTCCAACCATGTCCTGCCTTCCCATGTTTCTCCCGGAAAATACCCGAAAGAGCGTTCTTCCTCGATCCAGCTTAACGGCAGAAACCCGACAGGACGCTGCTGTTTTTCGGCAATGATAAAGTGAGGAGCACGGGCGAAAGACTCCTGGAAACACATCCTCACTTCCCAGAGATCGAAGAGGTTCCGCCGGGTCCACAATTTTTCCCAAATCAGCTTCCCTTCTTCCAGATCCGCGCTGATACGCACCTTCATGTGGAGAGTCTCTCGGTCACGTGTAAAATGCTTCGTTTCCCGGCGAAATATTCCTGGGCAAACTTGCGAGCCGCTTCGGGGTCATACGCCTTGCAGCTGAACACGTCAAGGTAAACAGTATTGGTCTGATTGGCGAAATGTGCTGAGATAAGGGAGGTTTCGATTAATTGGAGCATGCTGTAGCCGGCAACACGCTCCTCTTCCCCGAAATGGACCACCTGGGTCTCACCGAAACGCTTCATCTCGATGAGATCACAGAGATCAATGACAAACCCTCGAATGGCACGGGCATCTCGAATTTTTCCCGGGTCACACTCATAAATATCAATGCTTGAAGAAATACCCCAGGTATTTTTTTCAGGGCCCTTTCTTGTAGCGGAAATATCGTGTTCTTTACGGTCCTTTTTCAATTACTCGCTTTCCTCCCTTTCTCGCGGCCTCAATAAAAGTCTTCATCTTGTTCGTACTGGTCATAGCCTTCTTCGTCTTCATCAATCCACTCGAGTTCAATGGGCCGGAGGGAAACCACCTCAAATTGCCGGTCGCATTCTTCACAATCAACGAGATCTCCAATCTCAACGTCATCCGGAATACTGATTTCCTCATCGCACATCGGGCATTCGACAAAAATCATCTTCTTTTCAATCCCCTTCCTCACATAACCTGCGAATCAAAATAGGCAACCGGCGCCCTGTTCCGGGGCGCCGGTTGGCCTAGTGCTTTGACTGCATCAAGGAAAGCGTCTTTTGGACAAGTCCCTTCCCCGCCATATTCTCAGTCGTCATCTGTGTCCCTTTCCCAGTCATCGTCATCCAGCGCTTCGAGTTTGACAGGTTTCAGAGAAACAACTCTGAATTCTCCATCACAATCATAACAACTGATGATATCATCTAATTCCGTGTCTCGTGAGATTTCAATCGTTTCCCTACACATGGGACACCTGACATATTGGGTTTTGCCTTTTTTCCCCATTTCCAAAGCTCCTATTTTTTCCCGGATGCTGCCGGTCTTTCCTTCAGTTTCTGTTGCACAGCCTTTCTCAAAGCCACTCTGGTCTTTTTACCCGGGACGCCGTCTGCCTTCAGGCCGTGGTCTTTCTGGAATGCCTTTACTGCGGCCGTGGTGTCTTTATCCATCAAGCCCGTCATCTTGCCGTGAAAATAGCCAAGACCTTGGAGTTCTGTCTGAATGTGGACAACGCCCTTTTTTGAAGCGGCATGTGCCTGCTGTGAAAAGCCCATGCCCAGGAGCAGACCGAAACAGACAAGCGCTATCAACATGTCCCTTATCTTCATGCGTTTCATATTCTTATCTCCCTTTTGATTCTCTGCTTTTTCCTTTCAAAGTTGCTGGCCTCGAAAAAAAGTATTCTAGCCCGTCACTCCCGCACAGGCGGGAGCCCATAACCATGGAGTAGATTCCCGCTTCCGAGGGAATGACTCAAAATGATGAAATCAGACTTCTTCCGATTTCACCGAAGCTCTTTTTATGGGATTTTTCCGTGTCTCTCTTTTTTGTTTTTCGTCTGTGTCTCTCCACCTCCTCTCCACCGGAGTCCGTTGCTCCGCAGAGGATCTCTTCCACTCCCCGCCTCTGGAATCGGGAAAGGAAGAAACAGCGCCAGAGGAAAAATCCGTTTGGATGATCAACCCCTCAGCAAAAACAGTGCCATACCGGTTGCGATAAATAACTTCTGTTATATTAAATAGTTGTGTTGATAATGGCAGTACCTTTTCTATCTTATTCAGCACCTTGATACCGAAGCCTCAATTTTTCTGTATTCATGTACAGAAAATGTTTGACCTGATCCCTTTTAGAGGATTATTTTACCAGGGAGATCCCCTGATGACCGATGGGAATGGACCAATATATCTACAATATTTTCAATTGAAATGAAGAAAAAGTGGAAATAATCCGGCGGCAGAAAGCAATAACGAGTATCTGTTTGCCGAATTTCAAAGAGCACAGAACATCCTGGGAAGCAGCATGTCAATACCGAGAGTGCGCTCCTCCGACATGCTGATTCAGAAAGGTGATTTGTCATGCTGTTGCGCCTTGTTCTTGTCATAAAGGATGAAGGCCTTGAGTCCTTTTTCAGGCAACATTTTGACCAGTCGAGCCTCCGGGTGGAAAGTCTCGGACGTCTCAGGAATCCGTTTCAGAAGGCCGTACGGACAAGTGGTGATATTTTTGTGATTGATGTCCGGTTGATGCCGAATCCGATCGAATCTGCTATCGCACTGTTGAATGATTTGCCGGAGAATCCTACGACCATTCTTCTCACCGATAACGATTCGCCGAAAGGGCAGGCCGATCTGCTCACTTCGGGAGCCGATGTGGCCTTGTATTCCGGTCTTCCAAAAAAGACTCTGCTGGAGGCAATCGATGCCACGGTAGACGCGCGATCGCAGTTAGCCAGAAAGCCTTGGCTGAATGGAAGGGGCCCCCGGCAGACGAGGCTCAACAGTTTTATCTCCGAATCCCCTGATATGAGGATTTTCATGGAGACGCTCAGGAAGGTGATCCCCTGCAACACGCCGGTTCTCCTGTTAGGGGAAACGGGCGTGGGAAAGGAACATCTCGCCAAGATCATCCACTATGAGGGGACTCGGGGGCAGGGACCTTTTATCGCAGTCAACTGCGGGGCATTGCCCGAGAATCTCCTTGAAAGCGAGCTGTTCGGACATGAGAAGGGGGCTTTCACCGGCGCCATCAGGTCGCGTCGCGGGGCATTCGAGATGGCACATGGAGGGACAATCTTTCTTGATGAAATCGGTGAATTGCCTCTGCATATGCAGGTCAAGTTATTACGGGTTCTGCAGGAATATGAGGTAAGTCCGATCGGCAGTGAAAAATCGATGTGGGTGGATGTCAGAGTGATTGCAGCGACCAATCGTGACATTGAGCGGTCAATCAGAGAGGGGATGTTCCGGCAGGACCTCTATTACCGTTTAAGCGTGTTTACCCTGTCCGTCCCTCCTCTTCGCGATCGGCAGGAGGACATCCCTCTTCTGGCAAGAAGATATCTGGCTGATCTGGCGGGAAAACTCAACAAGGAGGTGCACGGAATCGCAGACGATGCGCTTCAGGCCCTGACGCAATATAAGTGGCCTGGCAACGTCAGGGAGCTGATTAACGTCATTGAACGGGCAGTGATCCTGTGCCAGGGAGACACGATCGGCGCCAGAGATCTCCCTGAAAATATCTGTGGACCCATGCCCGACCGGGGTTTGCCGGATTCGCTGGCAGATATCATCGCATCCAGGTGGCGAAACAAGACGCTTCCGGAGATACGTGGGCAGCTTTTAGAGATGGTGGAACGATATTATTTTCAACTTGTGCTGAAGGAGACCGGAGGACGTGTCGGTGCCGCAGCGGAGAAAGCCGGTATCCACCCCCGGGGTTTTTACAATAAAATGAAAAAATACGGTTTACACAAAGAAGATTTCAAACTCGAAAAGCGTTGAAAAATAGTTTATACTGCCGCAGTCCAGAAAGACCGGAAGCTCAGGGAGAAAGCCATTTCTTCGGTTCCAAGACTCCGGGCTGGTCTTTTCAGTGACTTATCAGCGTGGGATAACTACCCTCCACATTCTCGACTTCGTGGAGCTGCGGGCTGTCCGCGCTTCGCTTGGACTCCCCACCCTTCGGGCGGGTCCCCAGTTTGCCCCCAGTGGTTAGTCACGGAACTGGGGACCCATCCGCAGGATGGGGTCTGAGTCGAGCGGAGCGAGCGAAGAAAAGACGGTGCCCTCTCAGCAGTCACGCCAGATAAGGCTTCCTCCTTGAGCTTCCCTTTGCGGCCACTACATGGGTTCCGCTGAGTGGTATGAGATTCAGTATACTTTTTCAGGAAAGCCTATGAACGACCAAGTAAACATTGACATGGATAATGAACGGCCAGGAAGACGGCCCGTGAGATCAGCTCTCATGGTTACAAAGGACGTATCATGGAACCTGTTCCTCATATCCCTGGGGAGTGTACTCTGTGCGATAGCCGTAAACGGCATCCTTGTTCACATGCAATTCCTGAGCGGAGGATTCACGGGAGTTGCGCTCATCATTCATTATCTGGCACCCGTCATGCCCCTGGGGACGCTCTACTTTCTGCTCAATGTGCCCATTTTTCTGCTTGGATGGAAATTTGTCGGCCCCCGGTTCTTCTTCTACAGTATCGCGGGCATGGTCATCTATTCAGTTGCGGTCCAGTTCATTCACCTCTCATTGCCCGTGCAGGACAAACTGCTGAGCGCCCTCCTGGCGGGCATTATTTCAGGGACCGGGTCGGGTATCATCCTCCGGTCCAGGGGTTCGGCGGGCGGTACCGATATCCTTTCCGTGATCCTGCTGAAACTCTTTTCGTTCCGACTGGGGAATACGGCCCTGGGATTCAACATTATTATTCTGGGCACGGCGGTCCTGCTGTTTCCGTTGGAAAAAACACTCTATACACTGATCTACATTTATGTCACGACCCACATAATGAACATAGTGGTTACGGGACTCAGCCAGAGAAAAGCGGTGGTGATCATTTCCCCCCGATGGGAGCAGATATCTCATGATGTCATGTACCGGATCAGGAGGGGGGTGACCGTCACTCCGGCGAAGGGGGGATTTTCCGGCAGGGAAATACAGGTTCTCTACACCGTCATCACATTCCGCGAATTGCCCAGTCTCAAACGAATAGTCCGGGAAACGGATCCAAATGCATTTATGGTGGTGACGGATACCCTCGAGGTGATGGGGCAGGGTATTGGAAACCAGCCACACTGGTAGCGTCTCCGGGTTTTGATTAAACCCGCCCCCTCCGGGAAAGAACCCGGACAGGTTCTCCCGGTCCAAGAGCCGGAAAAGCGTGGCCTTTATCTCAGCATCAGCTTCAGTTACCGGTTGCCAAAAGACGCCCCTAAGCAGGGGAACGGCATATTCCCTCTGCTACGTTCGCTTCGCCGTCCCTGGCTCCGCTCACTGCGGATGTCGTCCCTTTCCCGCCTTCGGCGGGACTCCAGGGCCGACATGACGCCGCTTCGGGAACATCCCGTTTCCCTGCTTTCCGAGCACAACGTCCTTTATTTGCTCCCTCAGCATTTCTCGAGAGGCATTCTGATTCTCCCTGGAGGAGTTGCGGGTCAGGGAGTGATGGGGAGATCCAGTTCGCCGCCGGGCATGAGCCCCAGATCCTTTCCCGAATGGAGCAGTGCCTCGGCCATGGCTTGGCCATACCCACGGGAAAAGGAAAACAGGATCGTTGCCTCTTCCTCGTTTCTGGAGAAGAGAACAACCTGACAGGGGACGTGCAGGACGGGCCCCTGGATAAGACAGGGGGGAGTGAGTGCAGGTCCGCCCAGGTCAAGGTTGGTGACACGTTCCATAAGGTCAAGCGTCTTCTTGCCTGTCACGGCCAGAAGGGTGAGACCATCCGTGGTTTCCGTATAGGCGGGTTCCTCGGGAAGCTCGGGCTTTTTCCCTGCTAAGTGCCAGATTGCGCACTGGGTCCGGTTCATCCGGTTGATGAGGATGCCCTTTTCAAAAACACACTGGCCCGGTTTCCCGGGAACCGCCAAGCCCAATGGCCTGAACGCGAGAAGATCCGCATCCTGGAGATCCCATTTTGACCGGTGGCTCAGGTCAATGAGGAATGGGCCATTTCCCTTTCCATAAGAAATGGCTACCTCCCATCCGTCCCAGTGTTCTGTTTGCACCGGTTTCCTGTCAAACCGTATTGGCGATCTGCGCTGAATGTTCTCCATGGTTTCCTCCCTCAACTCCTGAGCAGCTTCCCTTCCGGATCATAGAAAGGTGTAGACGCAACTGACGCGGTATATCGAAGCGGCCTGTTCGAATCGTTTTGATAGATGTGCAGGGTTCCCCCTTCTTTTGCAAGGTCATCTCTGACAAGGGCCATGCCGATTGATTGCGCAAGCGTCCTTGAAACGCGGGAAGTGCACACGAAGCCGAGCACATGCTCATTTTCATAGATCACTGCGCCATCGCCGGGCGTTCGCGAAGGGTCATCCATCCGGAATCCTACAAGCTTGAGCCGGCCTGCCTGGTTTTCGGTAAAAGCGAGGGCCGGCGCCCCGATTTTCTTGCTTGCCGTGTCTTTGCGGTCCCAGAGAAAGCCTAAGCCCAGGTCCAGCAGGTTGACGCGCTGTTCGGTCTCCTGGCCGATGATGATGTGCCCCTTTTCAAGCCTGAGGACAAACTGGGCCTCCAGGCCGAAAGGCCTGATGCCGAATTCCTTTCCGGCTTCCATAAGCAGATCCAGAACCGCCTGTCCGTAGGAAGCCGGGAAATGAAGCTCGTAGGACAGCTCGCCCACAAATCCGACGCGGAGTACCCGTACCGGGATCCGGCCCGCAAGGATGATTTGCCGGTAGCCCATGTACGGGAAAGCCTCGTTGGGTATGTCTGTCTCTGTCAGCTTGGCGAGCACTTCTCTTGATTTGGGACCTGCCAGGTTAACGGCGGCCAGGGCGTCTGTCAGATTGACCAGGTTAAAATTCCATCCCTCATAGCGGGTATGATACCGGAACCACTCAACGGTTCCTCCGGCACGGCCGGTGGAAGCGGTGAAGTAGTAGTCATTTTCGCCCACCTTCGTCACAACGCCGTCATCCACGATCATGCCGTCGTGGTTCAGCATGGCAGAATACTTGAGTTTTCCCTCTCGTACGCGGCTCATATCGGAGATGTAGACGCGCTGGAGAGCGCGGAGGGCATCAGGACCGAACAGCCGGAACTTCCCCAGGGTGGAGACGTCTATGACGCCGACCCTGTTTCTCACGGCATCGATTTCATCAGCACTGGTGAGATCGCTGGAAAAATACCTGGGGCGTTCCCAAACGCCCACCCGCCGAAATATGGCGCCGGCATTTTTATGGATATCATGCATCGGCGTTCGCTTAAATATATTGTAGTTGTGTCCCGCCACCGTTGAGATCAATGTCGGCGCCAGGGGGGACCGTACGGTGGTTGGAAAGAGGCCGTCCATGGCGTCGCCCCGCAATTCGGCAAGGACCAGGGGCAGGTTGTGCCCCGGGATGCCGCCCTGGGAGGGGCCGAGGCCGAAAACGCCGAAACGCTTGGCCAGTTCCGGGACGTCAAAGCCCAGCTCAACCGACTGTTTTGCAACCTTGTAGGTCCCGTCTTCATCAAAGCAGATAAAGGCCTTGCTGCCCGTGCCGATACCGGGACCATGCACCAGGCTGCAGCCTCTTGCCGGACCGGGAAGGGCCCTGAGTGCTTCTTCCGCCTCAGCAACGGGTGCGTTGATATCGTTATCGCGGACCGCATGAAGGCCTGCCAGCGTGCCGGAGGCCTCGATGGCCGCCGGATCAGTAAACCCCAGGAGCCTGCCTCCTGCGTGGACCCGTGGAGGAAGTTCAGCAGGCAGGAAAAAATACGTGTGTTCATCGAACGCGAACTTTGTCTGGGCCGTGGAAAGGAGCCCGGTGACCGGGCTCAGCCCCGCCGACGCTACCAGAAGATCACAGGAAAAGCCTCTGGTTTCAGGCGAATACAGATTGCTCACTTCAGCGCCGACAACCGTTTTCCTGCCCTCGGCCCGTGCAGCGGCCCATCCCGGCAGGAAGGGGATATCCCTGGATTTCAGTGCTGTTACCAGGGCGGGATCATGTCCGCTTTTTCGGGCGTCGGCCACGGCCAGCACGCGGAGCCCGGCGCCGGCAAGATCTGCCGCGGCCTCAAGCCCCAGGTCGTCGCCAACGCTGAACACCGCTTCTGAACCCGGGAGCAGCCCATAACTCCTTGCTAGACGGACGGCACAGCCCGCCTGCATCACCCCGGGCCGCTCATTATGTTCAAAGATGAGCGGTCGCTCGATGCAGCCGGTCGCGACAACAACACTGTGCGGCCTGATTTCAATATACCGCTGGGCAAAGGAATCGCTTTCGTTTCCCACCTGGAAGGCGGTGACCAGGTTGTCACCGGCCAGGTTGTTGACAAGAGTGCGGAGAAAGACGCGGATATTTTTATTAGCCGTCACCTTGTCTGCCAGTTCGACCCCACGTTCGAACAGAGGCTCTCCGGGGGCGTATTCCCTGGTCCGCCAGTCATAAAAACCCCCGAGCCAGGGCCTGGCCTCGAACAGGACTACCCTGAGCCCGTGATCGGCCGCAGCCAGGGCCGCGCTCATGCCGGCCGGGCCGCCGCCCACCACCGCCACCTCGGCATTCAAGTAAAGTTCCTGGAAGTCCGCGCTGTCCCACTCTTTCTTCAGGTCTACCTTGCCGGTGCCGGCCATGCGGCGTAGTGCTTTCACCGCCAGGGGCCATATGAATGGCGGTTTATGAAGCATGCGATAATAGAATCCGGCCGGCATGAAACGGTGAAATCTGTCGAGGATGCCAAAGAGGTCCCGTTCCACAGGCCCGAAAGAGTTTTGGGGGGTGACCTTCATCCCTTCCTTCAGGAGAGTCGTTCCAGCCCTCACATTACATTCGCCGTCAATATGTACCAGGGTGTTGCCCGATTCGCCGTCGAGGCTGTAAAGCCCCCGGGGCCGGTGATACTTGAGACTGCGGGCGAATATTCTTACCCCGTTGGCAAAAAGCGCACTGGCAACGCTGTCCCCTTTCAGGCCTTTCATGGGTCTTCCCTGCCAGGAAAAACGAATCTCCGTATCCTGATGGATCTTCTGAGTCGGTGTCTCCGGCAGTCTGGTCATGATACATCTCCCGATTCATTTGTTTCACGCCCGGTCAAGGTGTTTCTCCAGATGGTGAACCACACGCCGCAGCCGTCCCGGTGATACCACCACTCCTTCTGAGGGCCGCCGACGGCTTTATGCATGTGGACGGCTTCGGAGTAGGTCCTTGGCGTCATTCCTTCCTGATCGGGCGCCGGGCCTTGCTCCTCGCTTCCAAAACGAAATTCGTAGAGGTCCCTCTTTCCGCAGATGGGGCAGGTGATGGTGTATGACATTCTTTCCTCCTTAATTCCAGGGTCCGTAGCTGAACGCGCCGGCCGTTTCTCCGGTAGGCCGGAATTCCTCAAAGCGCCGGAGGGAGAATGGCTTGAGGATCTCCGGACGTTTTGCGTCAGCGATATACTGTGCCATGTACTTGCCGGTTATGGGGCCTGACTTGAATCCGAAATAGCCCCACCCCACATCAAGGTAAAGGCCTTCAACGGGGTCGTTTCCGTGCATGATGGGCGCCATGTCCGGGGTCATGTCAGCGATGCCGGCCCAATGGCGCATGAATTTGACGCCTTTCAGAAAGGGCAGCAGCTCTACCAGTGCCTCCGCCTGGTGTTTGAAATAGTGCGGGGTGGTGTTGGTGGTATAATTGGGCCAGGGATCCATGTGGGCGCCGGTGGCAATTTCCCCTTTCAGGGTCTGGTTGGCGTACACGTGGTAAGCCCCCGAGGATACGACGTGGTGAAGAACGGGTTTCAAGGGTTGTGTCACCATGGCCTGGATGGTGAGGGGATGAAGCGGCAGTGATATTCCCGCCATCTGGGCCAGCAGGGCACCCCAGCCGCCGGCGCAGATCAATACCCGGGGTGATCTAATGGTTCCCCGGTCTGTCCGGATACCGGCAATCTTGCCGTTTTCAATGTCCATACCGATCACCTCGGTATTCTGGTGGATGTGGACACCGTACTTCGAAGCCCCCTTGGCCAGACCCCATGCCACCGCGTCATGGCGGACGATGCCGCCGGGCGGGTGATACATCCCTCCCAGAACAGGATACTTGATATTGTCTTCGACATTGAGGACCGGGATCAACTCCTTGCATTGTTTGCGATCGAGCAATGTACTCCTGACACCGCTCATCTGGGCGGTGGAAATGGCCAGGCGTGCCGCACCGAGTGCCGCTTCCGAATGAAAGGTATTCAGGTTCCCGCAGTTATAGAACATCATGTTGAAGTCCAGGTCCCGGATCAACGTTGCCCAGAGCTTGAGACCTTCATCGTATAGCCGGACGTTCCCCTGGCTCCGCTGGTTTGCCCGGACAATGGCCGTGTTCCGCCCGGAGCCGCCGAAACCCACGTACCTCCTTTCAATGACCGCCACATCGCTCATACCGTGTTCCTTTGCCAGGAAATAGGCAGTAGCCAGACCGTGTATCCCTCCCCCGATCATGACCGCGTCATAGCTGGACTTGAATGGTGATGCCCCCCACAGGCGCTCAAGTCTCATGGTAAAGCCTCCTTGGTTGGATAAACGGCTGGTCGAGTTGTCGACTCACCCGCAATAATTCGGTAGTGCTTCCACACAACTGCCGGACAATAGACGGCCCTTAATTGAATGAATCTCTATCATAATGAAACATAAAATGTCAATTAATTTTTCTTGAAAAGAATTATCCGCACCATATCACAAAAATATTGACTTTTTCTGCTGGATAGGGTTTAATCCCTCACAGTATTGAAACAAAAACAGTCAAACTAATCCCCCCACCTTCTACTGAGATAAAGGAAATGACACTGGAATCCCCCGGGCATCCATTCTTGAAAAACCTGGAAGAAAAGAGGGCTTTCTTGACACCCAAGGGGAAAACTCTTGCTGACTTCGTGGCGGAAAATCCGCGCCAGGCAGTGTTTATGACAACACGACAACTGGCGCAGGCAGCCGGCGTCAGCGAGGCCACCGTGGTGCGATTCGTTGATCGGCTCGGTTACCGGGGATATCCGGATTTGATCCAGGGTTTACGTGAACTGGTGGACACCCAGTTGACGCTCATTGACCGGGTGGCCCTGACCAGAGAGAACGGAGCCGTCGCGGAAAGGGTTTTCCGGGTGGTGGAGGAAGAGATCGCGAACCTGAAGGAATTCTACGAAACTGCTGATTTCGAAATCATCAGCAACGCGGCTGGGCTTCTGGTTGAAAGTCCCCGGGTCTACGTCATTGGTTCGCGGTTGAGCTACACCTTTGCCTATTATCTTGGCTGGTCCCTGACAAAAATCAGGGCGCACGTTCATATCCTGCGGGGGAGTGATTCCACTTCCGTTGATTGGCTGACCATTGCCCCCGGGGACAGTTTTGTGGTCATCTTTGCCACTTCGCGGTATCCCAATGAATTGATCCGGCTTGCCCGGCTGGTCCGCCGGCTGGGTCAGAAGCTCCTGGTGATCTCTGACAGTGCAACCTGCCCGGTGAACCAGTTCGCTGACTTGCATATCGTGGTCCGCTGCCTGCATTTTCCTGTAATAGGAAGTCCGAGCTTGATGGCCTGCCTTATCAACTGCCTCACGGCAGAGATGATTGCACGTGCAGGCGGCACGGTAAACCGCCACCAGGAAAACCTGGAGCAAACGTACCGGGAAAATGATATTCTTTTCAGCCTGGATGGCCTGACAGCCGGGTAACCCTTAGCCTTTTCCCCCGGCGGATACGGAAAGAGGAGCCCCTTGGACCCGGCCGCGAGTTCAGAAGGAGAGATCCCATGCGCAAGATATTTGTTCCTGAAACAAAAGACCGAACCGCCGATGCAGTGGTAATCGGCGGCGGGATTGTCGGAACGGCCACGGCCTTCTGGTTGTCGAAGTCGGGCCTGGACACCATTCTTGTTGAAGCCCGGGACGGGCTTTCCACGTTGACCACTGCGGCCTCGGCAGAATGCTTCCGGGCCCAGTTCACAGAGCCGGCGCTTGCGCCGCTGGCCCGGGAGAGCATCGAATTTTTCGAACATTTTTCCGAACATATGGGGCTGCCCGGCTGGGATATCGGCCTCCATCAGCAGGGGTACCTGTTTATCACCGACGATGAGTCCATGATCCCGGATCTGGAAGCGGCCGTGGTTCAGCACCATACACTGGGGGTTACTGATTCAGAGATCCTGACCGGAGAAGAGGTGCGCGCCCGGTTTCCCTTTATCTCGCCGGAAGTGGTGGGTGCCACCTTCCGGCAGCGGGACGGGTGGCTGTCCTGCCACGAAGTGACCCAGGGATTTGCAAAAGGGAGTTCCGCCCGGTTTTTCGTGAAGACAAGGGCAATGGATGTCTTGGTGGATGATACGGGCGTGTCCGGAGTTGAGACTACCCGGGGGCGCATTTCCACGCGCGTCGTCGTGAACGCGGCCGGCCCCTTCGCAGGGGTGATCGGCCGGATGGTGGGTCTGGAACTCCCTCTGGAACCGGTGCGGCGACAGAAGGTCTTTATTGCTTCTGCTGCAGTTCCGCCGGAAGCCCCGTTCACCGTGGATCTGGTCAATGATTCGTATTGGCGGCCTGAATCCGGCGGTGCTCTGATGGGCTGGGTGGACATGGATGAGCCGGTAACAGAACCCATGGAGAACCCTCTTGGGGACTGGGATTTTCCGGCCATCTGCCTGGACAAGGTCTGCCGTCTGACCCCGTTTTTCGAGAAGGTGGGTGAGAATCTCAAGAAAAAGGATATCAATGTCTCCGCAGGGCAGTATGTGTACACGCCGGACAACCAGCCCCTGATCGGGCCCGTTGATGACGTGCCGGGCTTTTATCTCAACTGCGGCTACTGGATCGGGGTCATGGTCTCGCCCATGGCCGGGAAACGGACCGCCGATCTCATCACGGGAAAGATGGCCAACAAGGACAATCTCCTCCGGCTCAGCCGGTACAATGAAGGACTCGACATGGGCGGAGGGAGTTTTTTGAGCGGACACTAACAGACACGTTAATCCATTATCTGTTAGTTCACATTGTTCGCGATTTTGGGAGGCTCCAAAATAGATGAACGTGAGCAAAGTCCAAATGTCAAATGAAATGCAAATGCCTCAATGCAAAAATATACTTTGAACACCTGCCTGTTGTAGTCGGGAGTGAAGGCTGGACTCACAACAGCCCCTATTTTGTTGGATTTGGTCATTTGAAATTTGACATTCATTTGGCATTTGAACTTTGGCATTTGTCATTTTTCGCAATATGATTTTTGTCCTTGGCAGCCTTTTTTCAAGAACCGAATTCCAAGAGGGAATGGACACGAGGTGAAAGAGATGTTTGACAGAATGCAGACACTTTCGAAGGAAGAGATGACCCGTATTCACGACGCTGCCATGGAAATCCTGAGGGACGTGGGTGTTGCATTCCATGAGCCCGATGCCCTTGAGATATTCAAAAAGCACGGGGCAACAGTGGAAGGGGACGTGGTGCGCCTGGATGAGGAGATAGTGATGCGTGCCCTTGAGAAGGCGCCGTCGCGCTTCTACCTGACCGCCCGCGATCCGTCGCGGTCCGTCTCGATCGGAGAGAATGATTTCGTGCTGGTTCCCGGGTACGGCGCCCCGTTCATTATCACCCCGGAAGGGGAACAGCGTCTGGGGACCTTGGATGACTATAATAATTTCTGCAAACTCGTGCAGACGTCAAAACACCTCGACATGAACGGGTTTCTTATGGTGGAGCCCTCAGATATGCCCCCGGAGACCGCACATCTGGACATGATGTTTTCGAGCATCACGCTCTGTGACCGCCCGTTCATGGGGAGCCCGTTGTCGCGTCAGGCATCGAGGGATGCTGTCGAGATGGCGGCCATTGCCTTTGGTGGAAAAGAGAAGATCGAGAAAGATCCCGTCATGCTGCCGATCATCAGCGTTATTGCCCCGTTGCGGTATTCGCAAGAGATGGCGAGTTCCCTGATCGAGTTTGCCCGGGCGGGTCAGCCCATCCTGGATGCCAGTCTGGTGATGGCGGGTTCCTCGGGACCGGTGACTCTGGCCGGTGTGGTGGCGCTCCAAAATGCCGAGGTGCTGGCAGGGCTCACCCTTGCCCAGTTGGTGCGTCCCGGTATCCCTTTCATCTACGGCGCTACTTCCTGCCCCATTGACATGAAAACCGGTGCCCTGGCCATCGGGGCTGTGGAAAACGCCATGCTCGTTTCGGCCACCGCCCAGATGGCCAGGTTTTATAATCTCCCTTCCCGGAGCGGCGGAGCACTGACCGACGCCCATTTTCCCGATATCCAGGCAGGCATGGAATCGGCCCTGTCGCTCTTCACCGCCGTCAGGTGCGGAATAAACTTTGTGCTCCATGCCTGCGGCATCCTGGGGTCTTTTGTGGAGATGAGCTTCGAGAAATTTCTGGCAGACGAGGAACTCTGCGGCATGGTGAGGAGGATGCACCAGCCCGCTGACCTGAGCGATGAGGCGATCGATGTGCCTATGATCAAAAAGGTCGGGATCGGCGGGCAGTACCTGACGCAACCCAAGACGTTCCGGCTTTGCCGGACGGAATTTTTTCTTCCCGATCTCAGCAAGCGACAGAGTTACGACTCATGGAAGGGAACGGGAAGAAAGCGGCTTGATCAGGAGGCTTCCGAGGTTCTGGCACGGCGGCTGGATGGGTATGAAAAACCCGACATGGATCCCGCAATTGAGCGTGACCTGGCAAGATTTGTGGCAAAACGCAAGACACAATAGTTTTGTTGCAAGAGCAGGCGAACGGGATGTTTCTGAAGCGGCGTCATTTCGGCCTTGGAACAGGACAGTGGAAGGGCCGAAACCGGGGACCCGCCCGCAGGGTGGGAAGTCCAAGCGCAGCGCGGACACATCCGCAGCGACCGGAGTCATGGACGACGGAGAGAGCGTAGCTGAAGGAATATGCCGTTTGTCTGCTCGGAGAGCCACGATTTGAACAAATACTCATACGGGAGACCTTGAAATTGGAATTGCGAGCTGTTCACGAACGATGTTCCGGGTGCAGGGCCTGTGAACTGGCATGTGCCCTTGCCAACTTCCGGGAAATGAATCCGGCAAAATCGGCCCTGGGCATCGAGGGCAGGTTTCCCGTGCCCGGCGACTACCGGATTCATCTGTGTGACCAGTGCGGGGCCTGTGCCGAGGCCTGCCCGGAGGATGCCATCGCCCTTCATGGTGAAGCATACCTGATCGATCATGATCTTTGCATCGGCTGTCTTCTTTGCGTGGATGCGTGTCCCCACGGAGTTTTGTATGTACATGCAAGCACTGAAACGCCGATTAAGTGCACCCTCTGCGGGGCCTGCGCCGAGATCTGCCCGCGCGGGGCCATCCTCATGGAAGGAGGTGCGTGACATGCTCTTCGGATACGCCGGACATACTGTCGAAATTAACCTGACTACCGGCCAGGTCACCAAGACACCCCTGCCGGAGGATCTGGCCCGGGACTACATCGGGGGCAGGGGGTTCGTTGCCAGGCTCCTCTGGGAAAGAATCAGCCGGGGAACGGATCCTTTTGGCCCGCAAAACCTGCTCATCACTGCGACCGGACCAATGTCCGGACACCTGGTCCCGGCCAGCGGGAAGACCCACTTCGGGACCAAATCGCCTGCCACGGGCGGGTATGCGGACTCGAACATGGGGGGGCATTTCGGTCCCGCCCTGAAATATGCGGGATACGACGTCCTGATCCTTTCGGGTCGTGCATCAAGACCGTGTTACCTGTTCATTGAAGATGAGACCGTGGAACTGCGACCGGCGGAGGGCTTGTGGGGACAGGGGGCAATCACTACCGAAGAAGAACTCCGGAAAGAACTGGGAGACGAATTCAAGATTGTTACCATAGGTCCGGCTGGTGAAAACCGGGTGCGGTTCGCCTGCATTTCCCATGATTTCGGCCGTCAGGCGGGAAGGACCGGAGTCGGTGCGGTCCTGGGCTCCAAGAATCTCAAGGCAATAGCCGTGAAGGGGACCGGTGGACTGCCGGTCTTTGATGTGGATGGTCTTTTTGGGAAGGGCCGGGAGGCCTACGAAAAAGTGAAGGCGAAGCCGGGGTTCGCCGGCTGGACACCGGAAGGAACCGCGGGAATTACCGACTGGGTGAATGAGGTGGGGGCCTTTCCCACCCGGAATTTTCAGACATCCTTCTTCCCCGGATACAAAAACATCAACGGTCGGGCCGTTGTGGATCGTCTCAAGATTACCGACAAGGGGTGTTTCTGCTGTCCCACCCCGTGCGGAAAGTATGGGAAGGCAAAAACGACCCTTGGTGAAGTCTATGTGGAGGGCCCGGAGTACGAGAGCATCGCGATGCTTGGCGGCGATTGTACCCTTGGGTCCATAGAGGAAGTTGCATACGCCAATTATGTCTGCGACGAGTTGGGCCTGGATACCATCTCGGCCGGTGGGGTGGCTGCATGGGCCATGGAGTGTTTTGAACAGGGTATCCTGACCGAGGAACAGGTGGGCAGAAAAATCCGGTTTGGGGATCTGGAATCAGTGGTATATCTCCTCGAAAAGATGGCCGCGCGGGAGGGAATCGGAGATCTCCTGGCCGAAGGGGTCATGCGGGCATCGAAAGAGCTGGGCCAAGGGTCCGAAGATTTTGCCATTCACGTCAAAGGACTGGAATGGACGGGATACGAGTCCCGGAACGCTCCCGGCATGATGCTGGCGTACATGACCGCAGACATAGGGGCTCATCACAACCGGGCCTGGGCACTGGGCCACGACGTGGCCGGATCAGCGGCAAGCGTGCATGACCTCATCTCTGCCGGCGGCAGCAAAGGGAAACTGGCAAAGGCGAGTGTCTCCGGCAAGGCGGACAGGGTCATAGAACTCCAGCATATACGGCCCCTTTTCGACTGCCTCGGCATCTGTCGTCTTCAATACATGGAACTGGGGTTTGAGGTGGAGAACTACGAGGAGCTGTTTTTCCTGGTAACCGGCCGAAAAATGAGCTGGCCGGAACTTCTGCAGGTTTCCGAGCGTGTGTGGCATCTGACCCGCTCTTTTTCCGTGCGGGAGATCGAGGGATTCGGGAGAAGATCCGATTATCCCCCACCGCGGTTCTTCAAGGAGCCGGTTCCGGACGGCCCGAATAAAGGCCACTTTCTCTCAAAAGACGAACTGAACACGCTGCTGGACGAATACTATGCAGCCAGGGGATGGGACGAGAACGGAATTCCCACGGACCTGACGCTGCGTCGAGTGGGTCTTGCGGATGTGGCCGACGCTCTGTCAGCAGGAAAATGAGAATCGTTCTCCACCTTTCAGGAGGACTCAGGGCCATCCTGACCCATTTACCGGAAGAGATAGCGATAGATGTGGAGGAGCCGGTATCACTGCGGGAGATCCTTGTCCAGGCAGGGATCAATCCGTTGCTGGTCGTGCTGATCACCGTGGATGGGAAACGGGGAGAGAAGGATCAGGTGATTGATCACGATGCCCGGATCGGGCTGGTAGGTCCCATGGCAGGTGGATAGGCACGGCGCTGGTATTTTATGGATGAATTTAGGGTCAAAAGTGGTGGAGATATTTTTTTAACACCCTGATTTAATGTCAAATGCCAAAATCCCAATGTCAATTCAATGTCCAAGATCAAATGACTAAATTGACCAAAATATGCAGTTCCGGGAGTGCAGACATAGCGCTCGGCTTCAGCGCAGAGGCGGGCAGGATGTGTCTTGACATTTGAACTTTGACATTTGTCATTTTTTTGAAGAGGTATCCATTGCCCACCGGAACATAGGAGGAACAAGACATGCTGCTGGGATTACACACATACAGTTTTCACCTGCACGGAATGGGGCAGAACTGGGGCGGCTACAAACTGGAATGGGAGCCGGTCTGGGACATATTCCAGTTGATGGATGAGGCGGTCAAGCTGGGCCTTGACGGCCTGCACCTCACCGCAGCCGATCTGGGGGACACCGGAGATCATCACCTCGATAAAGTCAAGAAGGCTGCGGGGGAGCGGGGCCTTTTTCTGGAGTACAATTTTTCCCTGGACGCCTCCGGGTATGATGCGCGGCTGACAAACACCATCGAGCAGGGCATCCATATCGCCAATAGAATCGGTTCCGATATCGGAAAGATAAGCATGGATATCCATCGGCCTCACCCGGTCTGCTCCAGTGCCTTCCATCCCGAGGTGGTCAGGCAAATGGAAGAGGTGGCTGGAAAGGTCCGGGCTGCTGCCCCCCTGGCACAAGAGGCCGGTGTCCGACTCTGCCTGGAGAACCATACCGAGGCATTCGCCGACGAGGTCGTCTGGATCATCAACCGGGTCAACCACCCCTTTGTCGGTACCTGTGTGGACACCAACAACTCACTCATGGTGGGCGAAGACCCTCTCACGGCAATCCAGAAGCTCGCCCCCTACGCCTTCACCAATCACTTTTCAGATCACCGGATCGAATTTGAACCTTATGGCTGCAGGATTACGGGGGTGGCCTGCGGGGAGGGGGATGTCCCGGTGCGGCAGGCCTTTCAGATTATCAGGTCCCAGCCGCAGATGAACCGGCTTAACCTGGAAGTGGAGTTTGATCCGCGGACAGCCGAAAGGGAAGAGGCCCGCCGTCGAGAGTATGAAGCGGTCGTGAAGAGCATCCGCTTTGCGCGGGAGGTGCTGGAGATTTGATTCGTTCAGCCCGGACAGCAGGTTTTTCTTCCGGCACAATGCAGTAGTTGCGGAGCCACCAGCCGGAGACCGTTGAATGGAACGCCCTGATTCCCGGCATGCAGCAGGGGAGAGAACCGAGTTTAGCCAGGAGGGACACTGTCATGAAAATCACTGACGTACGAGCAACACCGGTCACGATTCCGCTGGATGCCCCGTTTTTCTGGTCCGTGGGGCTTTACCCGGGTACATCGAAGACAATCATTGAAGTGGAAACCGACGAGGGGATCGTCGGTCTTGGAGAATCGCCTTCTTGGGACTGTGCCGAGGTCATCAATAGATCTCTCGGCCCCCGCCTTATCGGAAGGAACCCTATAGACATAGTGGGTTGCGAGATGCAATGCGTGCCGGAATGGAGGGTGGTACAGAATACGGATGACGCTTCCATCGTCAAATCCTTCGGCGGTGTTGAAATCGCATTATGGGATATCAGGGGAAAGGCCTGGAACAAGCCGCTGTATGAATTGCTTGGTGGAGCCGTGAGAAGGGAGATTCCCTTTACTGAGTATTTTTCATTCCGGGTTGAAAAGGACGGCCACGGAGGCGAAATGTCTCCGGAGGCCGTGGCAGACTACTGCCTGAAAATGCAAGATGAATTCGGCTCCACAATGTTCGAGGGCAAGCTGAGCCTCGGCGACCCTTTACTGGAAGTTTCAACGGTCAAGCTCCTGCGGGAAAGGCTCGGGGAGCGGGCGATGATCCGGCTGGATGCCAACATGTCATGGTCCCTGTCAACAGGCCGATCTATCCTGCGTGAAATAGAACCCTTTAATATCCGGAATTATGAAGATCCTGTTGCCACGTTTGAAGAAATGGCCCAGCTCCGTAAGCACTCGGCTATCCCCTTTTCAACGCATATCCCTGACATCAGAAGGGCAGTGGCCTTGGGAACCCCGGATGCGATTGTCACGAACTTTGCGGTGCTGGGCGGGATCAGGCGGGCGGTTCGCTTCATTGGCGCATGTGAGGCAATGGGGGTGGGGTTTTGGTGCTACAGCGGAGATGCCGGTATCTGTACCGCAGCCTATTTGCACATGGTCGCTGCCACTGAGTGGATCCATGAGCCCAGCCAGTCGCTGTTCCGCTGGCAGATAGATGATGTGATTGAAGAAGGACCGTTCAGGCAGTCCAACAATGTTATTTGTGTTCCTGAAGGGCCCGGCCTGGGGGTTACCCTGTCATCCAAGGCACTGCAGCGATGTCACCAGCGATTCGTCGATGACGGGCCGATAGATCATTATTGCGATCCCTTTTGCCCGGATCACTTTCGACGGCTCCCGCGTGACTGAAAGAAAGAGCGTTTCCTGTCATCGGAATCGCTCCTGAAGAGGTTTGCTAGGGCTTAGAATGGAGGGAGCCTGAAAAAAGAAAATGAAGAGCCCTCATTTTTTTCTTGACAGGGCACGAGAAGGTGAACTAGAAATTGTATACATATACACATACATTTTTAAACATCCCGTGTTTCGAGCGGGATGCCTATATAGTTTTTTTTCTCACCTGCAATTTCCAACTGATGTTCATCCGGGGCAGTTTGACTCCGGGAAGAAATAGAGATGACAGAGTCATCACACCAATCCGGATCCTAATAGCATTCCCTGCTCGCCTGCGTTCCACGGGCTCATCGTTACGGAGAACAGATGCGAAAACGGCCTCACGTTCTCAAGAGAATACGCACCGTTCGAGATCTCAGGAGCGAAGTTTACAAAATAATCAGGAACGGCATTACGAGCGGTCAGCTCGAGCCGGGAATGCGTCTGAAAGAAACCGAATTAGCGCAGGAACTGGCCGTGAGCAGGACCCCCATTCGGGAGGCTCTCAGCCAGCTTTCCAAGGAAGGGCTGGTGGAAATCATTCCGCGAAGAGGCGCGTTTGTCAAGCGCTGGACCAAGCAGGAAGCCCTGGAAGTGCTGGTTCTCCGGGAGGCCCTGGAGGGCCTGGCCGGGAAGCTTGCCTCCGCAAGGATAACCAATGAAGAGATTGACGTCCTGGAAACCCTCACGGCCGAGTATGAAATCGGATCCCTGGAATACGCGGAGGCAGACAAGCGATTCCACGAAGGCATTGTCAATGCCTGCGGCATGGAACGGCTCAAGGAACTCATCTGGAATCTCTACGACAGTCTCCAGATGAGAAAGATACTTGCTTTCAGCTTTCACGACAAAGAGAGGATCAGGGAATCAGTGGAGGAACACCGCAGGATCATCCAGGCTCTCCGGGAGCGGGATGAGGACGCCGTGGAGAGGGCGATCAAGGACAATTTCCGGAAAACACGTTCTGTTGTGGAACGTATTTGAAGATCGATGGTTCACCATAGCCCTCTGTCATGGAGGGATATTTCAATGAATGAAGGAGAGAAGGAAATGACAGACAGGAAGTATGATGCGATTATTGTTGGGGCCGGGATTATCGGTGCGGCCACCGGGTTTGAGCTTGCCAAGAAGGGGTATAAAACCCTCAATATAGACAAACTCCCAACGTCCGGGTACGGCTCCACGAGCAATTCGTGCGCCATCGTTCGGGCACATTATTCGACGCATGACGGTGTTGCGTTTGCCTATGAGGGTTTTTATTACTGGAAGAACTGGGCGGAGTACCTGGAAGCGGAAGACGAGATGGGCTTGGCGGAATACCGGAACACGGGCTCAATCCTCCTCAAGAGCAAGGGGCACGACTGGCAGAAGGTCAGGAAGCACTATGACGCAGTCGGTGTGGAGTATGAAGAATGGACGATGCAGGATGTGAAGGACCATATCGCCATTTACAGCGATGATTCCTTCTGGCCGGTTACCCGCCCCGAGGATGACGACCATTTCAATGAACCGAACGGCAAGCTGGAGGGCGCGCTTTTTACCCCGGGCGGCGGTTACGTCAACGATCCCCAGCTCTCCGTGCACAATCTCCAGCGGGCCGCGGAGGCAAAGGGCGGGGAGTTCCTTTTCAATACGGAAGTCACCGGTATTCGTTCCAGGGACGGCCGGGTCCTGGGCGTCACCGTCAAGGGTGGAAAAGAAATCGATGCGTCCGTGGTTATCAATGCCGCCGGTCCCCATTCATTTCTGATCAATGCCATGGCTGAAGGAGTCCCGGAAGGAATGAACATTAAAACGAGGGCCCTTCGCCATGAGGTGCATCACGTTCCTTCGCCGGAAGGGTTTAACTTCCTGAACGACGGGTATCATACATCGGATGGAGATAATTCCATTTATTTCCGTCCCGAGGTGGGCAACATGATCCTCGTTGGAAGCGAGGACCCGGAGTGTGATGCCCAGGAATGGATCGATGATCCGGACAACTTCAACCGAAACATCACTGATGCCCAGTATAAGGCCCAGGTCTACCGCCTGGCTCGCCGGATTCCCTCTCTGGGCATTCCGAATAAACAGTTGGGCATCGCCGATCTGTATGACTGCTCTACCGACTGGATCCCCATCTACGACAAGTCCGATTTGAAGGGGTATTATATGGCCATCGGCACCAGCGGGAATCAGTACAAGACCGCTCCGGTGGTGGGCATTCTGATGGCCGAGTTGATCGAGTACTGCGAGAAAGGGAAAGATCACGATACGGATCCGCTCCAGCTCTTCCTGAAAAATACGGGCATTACTATTGATGTCGGCTTCTTTTCCAGGAAGCGGGAGATCAACGAGGACAGCAGTTTTTCCGTAAATGGGTAAAACTATCGGCCGGCGGGTCTGCCCGGGGCCCGGCGGCCGGAGGGGTAATTCGTTTACCTCAGGGGTGCAAGGGTATTTCAAGGAAGAGGCCGGGCAGGTATGATTGGGAAACACTCGATCTTAGGAAACAGAACAAAGGAGGAAGACATGATAGGAAAAACGCGTTTGTTGGTGATCATTACAATTGTGGCTTCGTTGTTCCTCTTCACTTCTTTTGCAGGGGCGGCAGACCAGGTCTTGAAGATAGGGGTAATGGGCCCCTTTACGGGACCGTCAGCAAAGGCAGGCAAGGAATTCAGGGACTCGGTCAAAATGGGGCTGGACAAGATCGGCGGCAAGATCGGCCCGTACAAACTTGAAGTGGTATGGGTGGATTCCCAGTCCGACCCGGCCAAAGCAACCAGCGCCTTTGCCGAGGCCTGCGAGCGGAAGGGGATCGTGGCCGGCTGCATCAACTGGCACAGCTCCGTGGCCGTTGCATGCATGGATCTGGCGGCGCAGTACAAGGTGCAATGGCTGGCCGCCATGGGAGCGGCCGAGCTGGTCAATAAGAAGTGGCAATCAGATCCCGAGAAATACAGCTGGTGGAGCGCCAAGATGTGGCCGGTTCCTGGTAAACTCGAGGCCAAGGGATCGGTCGGGCTCATGGAGAATGCCATCAAGAACGGGTTGTGGAAACCCAAGGCGAAGAAGGCAGCCATCTTCGGCGAAGATACCGACTGGGGAAGGAATGCGGGCGAAAATCTCAAGAAAGCCCTGAAGGATGCCGGCTGGGAGATCACATCTGAGAATTACTTCTCTTTGACCCAGACCGACTTCTATCCGCTCTTGGCCAAATACAAGAAGGCCGGCGTGGCTTTCGTGGGTGGAACAACGACCTCGGCACCGTCCATGACCGCGTTTGTCAAGCAGTTCAGCGAAGTGGGCGTCAAGGCCCTGTTGTTCGCCAATGGTCTTTCCTGGGTCGGCGATTGGTACAAGATGACCGGAAACGCCTCCAACGGGGTTATCGACGTCCAGGCCCAGTTCGCCACCAAGGCCGCCAAGGCATTCGCCAAGGCAAAACAGGCAGAATTCGGGTACGCCCCGTCCGCACCGGCATCCGGACTCTCGTATGACGGCATCAATTACTTCCTCAAGGTCCTCAAGCGGACCTTCGAGAAGTACGGCAAGATTACCTCCGAGGATATCCACAAGGTCGTGGTGGATGAGGTCAACACCGGGAAACTGACCTATACGGCGGCAGAGGGAGCCATCCTGATGAAGGAATACAAATGGACTCCGGAAACCAATCCGGACCCCGTAGTAGGCCCGGATTACTACTTTTTCCCGGTCATCCAGTATGAGAACGGGAAGAGTTACGTTATCTATCCCGAGTCCATGAAGGCAAAAAACTTCATCCCGCCCAAGTGAGCCATCCGAAGCCGGCAGATCCAATCATTGGGCCGGCTGTCGGCAGCGGCATGTGACGATGATCGGAGAGCATGGCGGCCGATTCGGCCGCCATCTCCCGGATCATCAACCCTATCAAACCCTAATCATCGGTGGTTTCAATGAGCATACTGGAAACAAAGGAAGTAACAAAACAATTCGGAGGATTGACGGCTGTCAACAGGGTCTCCATGCACGTGGATGAAGGAGAGATCGTGGGCCTGATCGGACCCAATGGGGCCGGTAAGACGACGCTGTTGAACGCCATAGCGGGGTTGAATCCGCCCACGTCGGGAAAAGTAAAGGTCTTCGGTGAAGACACGACCGGCCTGACGCCGGAGAAAATGTGTCATCGGGGACTTTCCCGGACGTTCCAGATTCCCAGACCTTTCCCGAAGATGACGGCCCTGGAAAACGTGCTGACGGCGGCCATTTTCGGAAACAGGACTGAAAAGGTAGCCGATCCGATCGCTCATGGACGCGAGATGCTGGAATTCGTGGAATTTCCTGTTGCCGAAGATATTGTATCGGAAAACCTGAACACGGTGCAACTGAAACGGCTTGACCTGGCCAGGGCCCTGGCATCCAAGCCGAAGCTCCTCTTCCTTGATGAACTCGCCGCCGGTCTGACCGAGGGAGAACTGAAGGACATCATCAAGATTATCCGAAAGATCCAGGATACCGGGGTGACTATTCTGATGGTGGAGCACATTATGCAGCTGATCATGAACGTGTGCGAACGATTGGTGGTCATTCAGTTCGGATCAAAGATTGCGGAAGGGCCCACTGAGGAAGTGGCACAGGACCCGAGGGTTGCCGAAGCCTATCTGGGGAAGGCTCACTAGGAACTCCTGCGCGAACCGTTGCCGGACGTTATTTTCAGTTCCGGCCTGTGAATATTTGATCTTACCGCACAACCGAATGGAGGCAAAAAGTGTTGTTAGAAATAAACAACCTTAATGCGGGATATGGTTTTCTCCAGATCTTGAGAGATGTATCTCTCAAGGTCGATGAAGCCGAGTATGTTTCTCTCATTGGACCCAACGGCGCCGGAAAGAGCACGACCTTGAAGACGGTAGCCGGCATTGTCAAGCCCATGAGCGGACAGGTCCTTTTTAACGGTGACGACATCGGGGGGCAGCCGGGAAACAGGGTCACCCGTCTCGGTGTCAGCTATATTTCGGAAGAGATGAACCTGTTCACCAATATGACCGTGCATGAAAATATGATGATGGGGGCCTACACGGTGAGAGACAAGAATGCCAAGAATCGGCTGCTTGACTTTGCGTATGGGCTGTTTCCCCGTCTTGAAGAGCGCAGGAACCAACTGGCCGGTACCATGAGCGGCGGCGAGCGGAAAATGCTGGGCATCGGACGGAGTCTGATGGCGGACCCCAAGCTTCTCCTGGTGGATGAGCCCTCCTTCGGGCTGGCCCCCCAGTTGACGGATCAGGTCTTCGAGTCGCTCGACACACTGAGAAATGAGGGCAAGACCATCCTGGTGGTGGAGCAGAATGTGGCCAAGACACTGTCGGTAACGGACCGGGGGTACGTCATGGAAAACGGCCGGATCGAACTGGAAGGGCCGAGTTCCGAGTTGGCTGGCAATCCCCATGTGCGCAAGGTTTTCCTGGGTATTTAGATTCAGGCTCGAGGGAGGAAAGATGAAATGCTGAAGTCCATGTTTCAGAAAATCTTTGAGTGGTTGAAAAGCGCCGGGGGAATCACCGTTGCCGTATCTGTCATCCTGTTGGCATTGGCTACCTGGGACCAGGGACCGTACATCCTGGTGAATACCGTCGTTACCGGTGGCATGTTGGGTTTGGTCGCCATGGGTCTGGCCGTCATCCTGGGCGTCCTGAATATCGCCCAGTTCGCCCACGGTGAATACTTCATGATCGGCGGGTTGACGGCCTATTACGTGATTACGCCCATTCAGAATTATCTGACGGCCCATCCGAATGCTTTTTTAGCCGCAGTGGCCCCATTCGTTGCCATGATTTTTGCGACCCTGGCCGGGGCCATAGCCGGGGCATTGACCGAGTTGCTTTGTTTTCGTCCTCTGCGGGCGCGAAGCAGGGCCAATTGGGTAATGAACTCTTTCCTGTTGACGGTGGGTCTGAGCGTGATTCTCGTGAACGGCGATCTGTTGATTTTCGGCGCCGACTTCAAAGGCATTGTCGGCTACTGGCAAGGCGCGCCTCTGTCCGTGGCGGGTGTATATGTCTCCATCGACCGGGTGATGGCTTTTATCCTGGCTTTGGCAATCGTCATCGGGTTCTGGGTATTCATGAAGTACAGCCGTACCGGACAGGCCATTCGGGCCGTGGCCCAGGATGAGTTGGGGGCCCTGATGGTGGGGATCGGTCTCGAATGGATCATGGTTCTGACCATGGCTTTGGGCTGCGCCATGGCGGCGGTGGCAGGCGCAAGCCTGCTGTTCATGTACCCCTCGTATCCAACCGTCGGTCTGGAGCCCCTTTATATGGCCTGGTTTGTGGTTATCCTGGTGGGGCTGGGAAATGTAATGGGAGCGCTGATCGGTGGATTCATGGTGTCACTCCTGAAAGTGTTGACTGTCGCCTACGTGGGAGAGGGCTGGCAGTTCGTGATTCCTTCAGTGCTGATCATTCTGGTACTCATTTTTAAACCGAGCGGGGTTTTTGGTTCGGAAGTCCGGGGCGTCCTGGATCAGTAGGAGCAAGCACATGAAAAGTGGAGTTTCAAAACATGAAATGGGCCTTCTGAGTCGAATTCTTGACCGGCTGTGTCTGACGCCACTGGGAGCCTTGCTCCTGATCATCTTAGCGCTGTTGCCGTTTATTCCCCCATTCGGTGAGGAGTACATGCTGCGGTGGTTGACCCTCATCGCCCTGACCGCTGCCTCGGCCATTGCTTTTGACCTGACCGCCGGGTTCATCAATATCGTAAACTTCGGGTTTGCGGCAATTCTCGGCCTGGGGAGCTATACTTCGGCCCTCCTGGCTGTGCGACTTGGTCTGACGCCGTGGGTCGGCATGTTTATCGGGGCCCTGGCCGCAGGGGTTTTGGGTTTTCTGACGGGTGTTTTGACGCTGCGGCTGAGGGGCATTTTTGCGGCGGTCATGGCGTGGTTCGTGGGGCTGGCCTTGATGGGCCTTGCCATCAAAATGGTATGGTTGACGAGGGGACCGCTGGGACTTCGGGTACCCAGACTGGTGCAGAATGAGGCCAATCAACCCTATTACTACATTATGCTCATCATGCTGTTTGTGACCTATGTGGTCTGCCGCTGGACTACGCGCAGCAAGATGGGACTGGCGTTCAAGGCGATCGGCCAGAACATGGAGGCGGCCCGTACCTCGGGGGTGAATCCCACGTACTACCGGGTCGTCAATTTCACCTTGTCCTGCACCATAGCAGGCTGGCTTGGGGGGTTCTACGCCCACTACATGGGCATCCTGACACCCGATCTGATGCACACGTCCAAGACGGTGGAGGTGCTGGCGGTGGCGTACATCGGAGGCCGCGGAACCCTTTGGGGTGGGGCGTTCATTGCGTTCCCTTTTCTGGTGGCAATGGAGCTGATACGGTCGGGAGCGTCCAACATGCCGGGCATCAACCTGGTCATTTATGGCCTTATCCTGATCGTGGTTATGATTTACTTACCGGGCGGCGTTGCATCGCTCTATTACCGGTTCCTCTATAAGCCCTGGGGAAAGTTCTGGAAGTTTATGATCAGCTACAAGGAGAATGAGTGAATTCCTATGAACTGGAAGGAGGAGACTCCATGTTCTCCAAAATTGTGGTTCCATTGGATGGTTCTTCCCGTGCCGAAAAAATACTTGAGCGGGTAGAGCAACTGGGCCGTATCCAGGGAGGGGAGATACAGCTCCTCAGAGTGGCGTTCTTCTCTTCACTCCCCGGATTGGATGCGGAGGAATATGAATTGAAGGTGGTACGAGCGGCAGAGGAGTACCTCGATACCATCTCTGCGGATCTGGAGGGAAAAGGACTCAAGGTCTCGACCCATGTGCGATACGGGGATGCCGCAGAAGAGATACTGGCCCACGCCGATAAGTATGGGAGCATCATCGTGATGACCACCCACGGCGGAGGAGGCCTGACGCGATGGGCCATGGGAAGCGTGGCCGACAAAGTCATCCGAAGATCGGTCAAACCCGTACTGTTGATCCGGGGGACCAAGCCATCTCGGGATGAGGATTGATCTAGCCGGTTTATGAATCCGCAAGGGCAGCTTCAGCGGACAGACAATGATTATCGCCGAATACGGCGTTACCATAGTGAAGGAGGT
>Ga0315542_1000075_pt1 | contig 48399 bp, 47 predicted proteins | sample SalMarSW160120MG_FD_202541 | JGI IMG/M metagenome (GOLD analysis project Ga0315542, IMG submission 202541) | Salt marsh sediment microbial communities from the Plum Island Ecosystem LTER, Massachusetts, United States - Salt Marsh Sediment SW1601-20 ...
AAAAAGATATGCGACATCGATAAAGACTGTCCAAACCCTCAGTTAGTTTATCCGAATAAAGATTCGATCTTAGGCACTTGTATAAGATTGAAAGATTATCTAAAAAGTGAGCTAGAGGTTGATATTTAGTATTCTATTTTAACAACAATTTTTATAGTATCTCTGTTCAGTTTTTTGTTGGAAAGAACATTTTCAACGTCCTCCAAAGATATTACTTTTGATATTAAATCCTTTACCAGAATATCTCTTGATTTTAGTCCCTTTATTGCCAATTCAAACGGCCCACATCGGCTTGAATACAATGTAATTTCACGAACGACAATATCAGTCAAATTTATCGGCGTTTCAATTCCGTGAGTACTTTTCACATGAATTTTACCTCTTGTCCTGCAGGAAGCAACGATTTTGTTAAATACTGCTGGAACTCCAGTGGAATCCACAACAATATCCGCTCCAAGACCACTTGTATGGTTTTTAATTTCCTCAGATATATTATTTACTTTAAACCGATTTATTAGATGCTTTGCTCCATATTTTTTTGCTAATTTTAATTTAAATTCAGACCCATCTATCGCAATCACGTTCAAATTATGTGATTTTGCTACTTGAAGTAATAACAATCCAAGCTTACCAAGGCCAAAAATAGCAATATTCTTATCATCTTGGTTTAGGGGCATCATTTGAAAAGCTTGATAAGCAGCAGCTAAAGGCTCTATAAATATGGCTTCTTCGAAAGACAATTTCTCAGGAATTTCATGTATTAAGTACGATTCTACTGCAATATATTCTGCTAATGCTCCATCAATGTCAATTCCAATAGCTTTACGGGAAATGCATTGAGTATATATTCCTCGCTGACAGTAGAAACAATTAAAATCGATGTTAGAATTAATTTCTGAAGTCACTCTTTTCCCTAACCATAATTGATCTACATCCTTTCCAATTTTGATTATCTCTCCACAAAATTCATGCCCCAAAATTATGGGTATTTTAGATGGTAAATCACCATTGGTAATGGCGAAATCAGTTCCACATATTCCAACTGCCTTTACTTTTATTAATACTTGAGTATCAGAAATTTCTGGGATTGGAACTTCTTGAATTTGATTTTTATGTCCATCAAAGATTACCGCTCTTATCATTATCTTCGTATTATTTTCTATAAATTAATAATGTAGTTACATTATGTCATGATAAGTCTTCCATTATGCCTTTTTATCAAACATAATCTCTATCTATTTTATGATTCGATTTTTATTTACTATTAAATTCAATTATATGAATACAGTTTAGCTATCTTGGTGTTTTTATGGAAAAAAAAACTCTCTTATGGCAACTATTTGGAGCAATATTCATTGTCCTACTCGGATCTTTTATGCATTTTCTCTTTGAATTGACTGGGAACTGGGCACCCATTGGTGCGATTGCTGCCGTGAATGAAAGCGTTTGGGAACATTTAAAACTTGGATATTTTCCCTTGATTATCTTCGCTTTAATTGAGTATAAATTCTTAAAGAAAAGCTTTAATCAATTTATCGTTGCTGTTGCCTCATCTGCGATTATAATCCCTTTAGTAATTGTTGTTTTTTTCTATAGTTATACAACGATTCTGGGAGGAGACTCTCTCTTTTTTGATATTCTAAGTTTTATAATCGCTATCTTTATAGGTCAGTATGTTTCATATAGAGTATTGCTTATAGAAAAAGTGGGAAGCAGATATGCCATTCTTGCATTGATAATTTTGATCGCTTTTGGTGCAAGTTTCGTGTTTTTCACGTACTTTCCTCCCCAATTACCGATCTTTCAAGATTCTACTACTTCTGGTTATGGTATTGTAAGTTAGGCTTAATTCTTTTTATTTTATTCTTTTTAAATCTGTTCTAAGAAATTATATCATTATTTTCTTCAGTGATATCTCGGTCTTTCCTTTTCATATACAAATCTTCATATAACTCGTGGAGTTTTTCCATCTCTTCTGGTAGAATTCCAAGCTTATCTTCTAAACCGTCTTCAAAGAAAACATTTTTTTTGTATTTCTTGCACGGAGCGCCTACATAAACGTATCCCTCATCCAACTTTTGTCCTACCGTTGTAAGAGAGCATCCTGACAGAATGCAATTTTTTCCGATATGAGTTCCAGGCATGACAATTGAATGTGCTCCGATCCGTACATTATCCTCGATGGTTGTTTTACGCATGATAAAAAGATTTCCTACAATCACGGCAGATTGTACTATACTCGCTTGTCCTAAAACTACATTTTTCCCGAATATTACCATCTCACAATCACACCAACCTTCGAATAACGAGTTTGAAAATGTTGTCTTAACTCCAAACATCTTAAAACATAGATTGTCTAACCAAGGCAGAGGAAATTTATGACTTAACCACACTGGCCATTTTTTTATGGTATTTCTGATTGACCAATATCGATAATCCTTATCGGAAGCGTCTCGGAGAAACACTCCCTCTTTTGGCTTATGGAAAACATTTACAATCAGAAGCAAGAGTTTTGAACTCCCTAAAGATACAAAAACTAACGTGACATACATTACAAATACTAATAGTGGGAAAAACGCGATAAAATGAATGTATTTCCAGTCATATAGAAAACTCCAATACCACCAAAATTCATACTGCATGACAAAAAAACTAAGCCAAATCTGAATTAAATAGAATAAAATATACCTTTTCTTAACCATGACTAAGCTCGTGAAAGGTCCTACATTAAGAGGTGCTGGAACGGACATTTTAGGATTTTCCTCCATTTGCTAGATCTTTCTTATCTTCATCTATATTAATTTCATGATCAACTTCATACTTGGTTTCTTCATCAACATCTCTCTTTATTATCTTACCCGTTCTTTCAAGAGCATACTTATTAGGTTTTAGCTTGTTGGCGGGTTGCCCAAGGTAAATCCAGCCAGCTTCAATGATTTGATCGAGATGAGTGGTTGTAAATGCTCCAAGTACGGACTCTTTTCCAAGTATAGTACCTGGTGAAACATTTGATACACCTCCCACGACTGTATAGTCATCTATTATTACTTTTCTAATTATCAAATAATTTCCGATGACCATTGAACTCATGACAATCGCCCCTTGACCTACAGTCACTTTTCTACCAAATTCTATGAATTCACTATCTACCCATGCATCTTGGAGGTGACTTGAGAAATCAATCCTTACTCCAAACCACCTGAAGCCCCACATCACTACCCATGGGAGCGGACAATTACTCATAAACCATAATGCCAACTTTTTTAATTCCACTCGCAACCGCCAAAACTCAAAATCCTGTTCTCCTTCAACTGCTTTAAAAATTCCTTCTTTAGGTTTATGAACCATGTTGATAATGAGTAAAAAAGCCTTGGCGAAAATAGCAATCCCGAATAAGAAGACAAAATACATTGCAAACATCCAAACTGGAAAAAATAGGATCTCCAATAGCCAATTGTTTAACCAAAAATGAATCCAACCAGTTATTCCGAAAAAAGAGCCTATAGCCATATATCCACCCATCCAGAGAATCGGTAAATAGAACGCAAGGAATTTTAAGCTGATACTGCTAATTGCACTACTGGTGACGAAATCAATGGTATAATCGATTTTCTCTTGTTCATTATCATCACTCATTTATTATCTCCCTCCTTATGTGATTTATGATTTACCCATAAATCTTTAGCTTTTTTCAAATCATCTTCTGAAACATCTAAATATTTCTGAATCCTTTTCTTGAATATTCGCCTTAACGGAGTTCCAAAATAATAATCATCTCCTTTCAACTTGTTATACTTTGTGGCACCTGTCATGGGTAAAATTCCTGCATTGTTTCCAATTTCTACTCCTGGAGCAATGCAATTAAAGGCTGATGCTGCTACGTTATCTCCGATGTTAATTTTAAAATATGAAATATTTCCAAATATTCCTTCTACTGCATGAGAGCTTATAGCACCATTTACCCCAAAATAACAGTTTTTACCCATTTTAACGAACCGATCTCCTCCAAATTGCTCTTCTATAACAGAATTTTTTCCGATTGAATTGCATCCTACTAAATTATATAACCATCTGATTAACCAAGGAAATGGCCCTCGTAATATCGCGTTTTTAGGATATTTGATCATGAAAGATCGAATATGATAGAAATTTTGCGTCTTGCTTGGAATATTCCGGGGGATTATGCCTGATTTAGAGGGAGATCTTTTCTCAGTAATGCTCCAGTGCCATTTTGTGATTAGTCCCATGAATAAAATGTGCAGTAAATAAGCAGCAACTATGACGATCGGTAACATAATTGAAGCAATTAACGAATCAATTCTGGTAAATAATGCCAAAAAATTATCAATTTTAAGGAAATATGGTAGATAGAATAACATGATATAACTCATCAATAAAATAATGGGAAGTATTAAAGATCCGATGTAAATAATAAAGAAAGATAGCATGTACCAATGATATTGGAGGTTAATTTCTTCTTTCACTGGTTCTTCAATATTGTCTTCGACCATTTTTGTCTTCTCTTAAATCTATATTTAACAATCTATAGATCTATATTTAAAATTCTATAGGTAATGAATTATAAAGAAAAAAAACTTTAGTAGTTTATTTTTTTGTTATTCATCTAAACTCTATAATAATCTTATCAGATTCAAGATTTTTATAAAAACATATAAAAATTCATCCTAAACTATTTTTATTAATTCAGATAATGGAAATAATAATGCCTATTTTTGATTTTGATCGAGATACTCAACGATTTTTTGAGAAGATTCAGTTTGATTCAACAAATTTTCAATGGAAAAATTGGTTAGAATTCTCTTCCACTGAAGAATATAAAGATTTCTTATTGAACAATTCAAGATTGAATTTTATTAACGATCTTTGGAAGAAACTTGAGGAGAGAGAAACTAATTCGGTTGATTTTTCTGTGAAACTCGAAGAATGTATCAATAATTATTCTACAAATTTTCCTCTATTTCTATGCCACAGTTCAGGCACTACGAATATAGATTTATCAGCATTGAAATGGTTTCACATGTCATCAGATGTAATAGATCGATATTGGGCTCCTGGAATGAATGCAATTTTTGGATCGAGTGGGTTAGATTCAAGAAAGTCTGCCATAATTTTTGTTCCTTCAAGATTAAAGATGGATGGGATACAAAATTTAAATGACAAGACATATTGTTGTCTTTATTCATCAGAATTTTCTCAACGAATAATGTTATCTACAGTCAAGCCAGATTCATATCTCATAAATGAATATAAGAACTCAAAACATTTAGCAATTATTTCACAGATGTTATCAATGGAAAATATTGCAGTGATTTCTGCTCCAGCAATAACAATCCTAGGTTGGGCTAATCGTGAAAAACTTAAAGCGGGCATTCAGAAGTCATTAGCAACTATTCAAAATTTCCCTCAAACCCAAGCTCTAGAAGTTTTAGTGAAGATGGTTGAAAATGAAGGTTTGAATACGGCTACAAATAATATCCAAAAAAAATTGTCAGAAAGGCTTCAAAAAGCCACGATCATTTTCAGCATTAGCTCTCTTTCAAAATCAAATTGGGATTTAATAAGAAAGTTTATGAACTGGGAGGAGAGAAAAGAAAAATTTACTAATTTATATGTTGCGTCAGAAGTGGGGCCGATTGCGTCAAGTTTAGGAGATTTTGAAGTATCTCGATCGAATTTAATGTATATTTTTCCTCTATTTTTACCAATGCTAAAATATAGAAATAAAATTGAATTCATATCGCATTCTAGTTTTAAAACGGGAAAATTACTCATTTCGAAAACCGAGAAAGAAAAACCACTTTTAAATATTAATATTGGAGACGTCATATCTGTTGAAAAACAAGACAATTTACCATTGATAAATGGAAAAATCTTAAGGAACAGTTTTAAATTAAAGTATCCAATCAAGTTAAATGAGTCAATTAAAACACCTCAAAATTATTCACTATTTGCTGGTGATTTTTTTGAATGTAAAAATTTTGACTTAATTGAACCCCGTAACCTGATTCATTGTCTAAACGAGAAATTGAAGAGTAATATTGATTCAATAGTATTTTTAATCTCAAATAATGAAGAAAATTCACAAAAACAGTTGATAATTCCAGCTGATTATGATAAATTTAAAGAACAGATTTTTTTTGAATGCATATCTTCCGATTCCCTTGTTAGAGAAATTAAGAGCAAGAATGTCAGTATAACATTAGATTCAGATAATTTAGTTCAATATTTAGAGGATCGAGAAATAATTTTGGAGAAAGTTCGAAAAGGAACTTTGCCCAAGGGTATCTTAAAAAAATGGCCTCTTTACGTGATAATACCTCAGAAGTAAATTAAAAAAAATAAAAAAGAAGGATTAAGGAAATAGAGCTAATATTATTGCTGCAATTATGAAACCAACTAAGTAAAAACCGTACTCAAGAAAGAATAATTTCACTCCTCTGTCATTAAAGTTATTCTGATTGATTGCAATAGTTGCGACAAATCCTATCCAAATAAAAATGCTTAAAAGTAAAGCGGAAGCTATATCATTCATCCCTGTTAGATCCATCATCAATTCTATGAACAATACCGTGACAAAACTAGTGGGGATCATTATGATTGTATCTCGAATGATTTTCGACTTTGGTTCACTTTCTTTACCAACTAATCTAAGCCATAAATTTCCGAAAGCAAAAGGAAAATACCAGAGAAAATGAATAATAAAATACACTATTGCAGCTATACTTACAGCTAACCAGTTAATCATTATTGCCATTTTTTATATTACCTTATATTTATTGATTAATAGGATTTTATGCCATATTTATTGATTATTCGTTTAAAATATAAATTTTGAAGTTTTTTGAACACCTATTTAAGCAATTCGTAATGATTAATTAATCTTATTGCTTCTAATGCACTTTTTTCTTTATCTTTTATTTCAAGCATGATATCAAAATCAAAATTTTCGGTTTTTTTTAAAAAAACTTTAAAATGTGAGATATCGATATTATCAGCGTGCCTTGGCTTTCCTTTTATCGGATGCTCTGAGCTGTAATGGATAATCGGAGGTCCATCATCAGGTGACCAAGTTTTTATAAAAAGATTAAACGCTTCTTCAAGAGATTCCCCTGAATTCAAGCATTCGTGATGATATACATCAAAAACAACTGGAATCCCTGTTTTTTCATTGATGAATAAGCAATCGGCTAGTTTGTAGCTTTTTTCATCATTTTCTATAATTAATCGATCCTTAATCCGATCTGATAAATTATTATATCTCTCGATAAATCGTTGCCTACTTCGTAATTTATCCCCATAGACGCCTCCAACATGAATCTGCACTTTAGCCGTTTCATTGAGAGCTATGAGATCAAGAACATCGACGTGATATTCTAGTTCTTTGATACTATTTTCAAAAACTTTTTCATTCGGAGAGTTTAACACAGTATATTGTCCGGGGTGCATACTTATCCTCATTTTATTTTCTTTTATAAAATTGCCAATCTCAATTAACTTTTCCTTGAAATACCCTTGCCAATCAAATTCCATGATAGGATGACTCGCAAATGGAACCAAATCAGATGTAACTCTAAAGAAATATATTTTATTCTGTTTATTGTACTCGAGAATTTGCTTGAGGCATAGCAAATTACCTTCTACGGTTTGAATTAATTTTTCTTCCGAATAATTCTTTAAGCGAAAAGTCCTGCTACTCCTACAAGTAAGGCTCAAATTAATACAGGGATATCCTATTTTCATTTATCTTGCATCTAGTTTCAAATTTAGTATTTTTACTTAGAAAATAAAAAAGAGAAGATTATCTTTATTCTTTCTTGGGAAGCCAAGGAAAAAATTTAGGAGTTCTTCGTTTATAAGCCGTATATTCATTGTTTCCTTCAAACCGTTTATCAAGTAGCCTCACTCCCGATACCTTGATGATCATAAAAGTAATATATGCTGGTCCGAAAAATGTGATAAATCCAAATGGAACTCCTATCGCAATTGCATACAAGCCCCACCATTGTGTCACTTCTCCAAAGTAGTTTGGATGTTGGGTGTATTTCCACACTCCCTTGTCCATCACCCTTCCTTTATTTTCGGGATTTTGAAGAAAATGATATAATGACCAATCCCCTATCGTTTCAAAAAGAAAACCGACTACCCAAATGAAAGTACCTAATAACAGAAGTATAATGTAAAAATATTCAGCACCAGTTGCGAATGACCCTTCAACAACCGAGGGAGGTTCGCTAATAATTACAAACCATGAGGGAATATCAACAATAAATATCACCAGTCCTTGAAAAAGATATATTCTTAATAGACTTTTTAGAACTATATTGGTTTTCCATCTCTCGCGCATTGCCACATATCTATAATCTTCTGGTTTTCCATGATTACGGATGTAGACATAACTAGCTAACCTTATTGCCCAGATTAAAACTAAAATAGTTACTACTATTTTTTGTAAGGAGGTGGTTCCAGTTAGTATTAAATTAGTAATCAAAGCTGTAAAAGATACGACGAAATATCCTGGTCCATAAAAAATATCCATGACTCCGTTATTTTTTTTAATTGTGCCCACGATAAATGCTATTATTAAGTAAATTATGAGACTTAAAGCAGCAGTACCGATAGTTAGAAGCATTATTTCAATATTTACCATTTTTTACGCACTTATTATTTATTAATTGAATTATGAGTTTAAGAGGGTAAGTATAGATTTAAAATTAAAGTTTATAAATTGTTAATTCAAGATGAATTAAAAATTTGCACTCAGTTTGTTCTTTAAAAGCATCTAACATTATCTTACTTGGCTTTCGACATAATTTCGACATATATAGCTTTGAAATGTTATAAATTGAAAGAATTAAAAATTAAAATCAAGAATTCTTTATCTTTAATGGATCTAATCGAAATAAGGCATCCAAGAGTGTTGGAAATTAATCAATATGGTAATAAAAGTGAAGGATAAATTTATATTACAAGTAATAATTAAATATAAGGTAGGTTAAGGCTAATTAAAATAATACTATCAAAATAAATTTATTAAACCGTAAATAACCCATCATTTGTGAAAAAAATGACAGATAACTCTTTTTCATTAGCAGATCTTTATCCCAAATTCGTTATCAACTCGAAGGGAGAAAAGAAAAAATTTGATGAAATGAACATCGCGAAGATTCTCAACAAGGAAACGGGATTGGACATGAATGTGGCCGTGGAAGTCTCAGAAGATGTCATTAGAACGATCATTGGTCTCGGCATGGATGAAATTACCACTAATTACATTCGAGAACTTGTCTGTGTTGAACTTACTCAAAGGGGCCTAAACAAGTATCGAAACCTATTTGCACGAGCTATTAATTTAGAAAACATATCTTTCAAGCTAAATGAGGACTTTTTAGAAAAATATAAGGAAAGTAGGCCTTCATGGGGGCCCTTAGGTTATATCACCTATAAAAGAACTTATGCTCGAATCATAGAAGGAGAGAACCGCAAAGAGGAGTTTTGGGAAACCATACGACGTGTTGTAGAAGGATGTTATTCCGTCCAGAAAGAACATTGTATCAAATTGAGTCTTCCTTGGAGTGACAAAAAAGCTCAGAAATCTGCTCAAATCATGTTTGAAAAAATTTGGAACTTCAAATTTCTCCCTCCAGGAAGAGGTTTATGGATGATGGGAACGGAATTTGTTGCCAAGAATGGATCAATGTCATTAAATAATTGTGGATTTGCTTCAACAAATGATATTGATCTAAAATATTCAAAGGCATTTTGTTTCGTTATGGATGCCTTAATGCTTGGCGTGGGAGTTGGATTTGATACAAAAGGAGCAGGAAAGATTAAAGTTCAAAATCCAACAGCTGGTACGTTTGATTTTGAAATTCCTGATTCGAGAGAAGGGTGGGTAGATGCCCTCCGATTGATGTTGGAAGCATTTTTCTTAGGAAAACAAGTACCTACTTATGATTTCTCTAAAATACGGCCAGCTGGTCAACCCATACGTGGATTCGGAGGCATTGCATCTGGACCCGGACCTCTAAAGGAGATGTTGATCGACATTCAAAAAATTTTAAGAGCTCGTATTGGAAGAGAACTGACTTCGGTTGATATCGTAGATATCATGAACTTGATTGGTCGATGCGTAGTGGCGGGGAACGTTCGAAGATCAGCTGAAATAGCATTAGGAGATCCGACAGATTATGAATTCGTGATATGCAAGCAAGATCAAGAAAAGTTATACTCACACCGCTGGGCAAGTAATAATTCCGTGTTTGCAGTTAAAGGTTTGGATTATTCTTTTATTGCAAAACAAATAGCAGTGAATGGGGAACCAGGAGTTTTTTGGTTGGAAAATGCCCAAGCTTATTCGAGGATGGGAGATAAACCCGATTATAAGGATAAAAAAGTTGCAGGAGTTAACCCATGCGGAGAACAAAGTCTGGAATCATTCGAACTTTGTTGCCTCGTCGAGACATTTCCCTCGCGACACGAGTCTTATGAAGAGTATCAAGAAACTTTAAAGTATGCTTATTTGTATGCAAAAAGTGTTACTTTGGTAAATACTCATTGGAAAGAAACAAATGCTGTCATGCTGAAGAACAGAAGAATGGGCATATCACAAACTGGAATAATAGAAGCATTTGTCAAACAAGGTAGAAGGAACATATTAGAATGGTGTGATAAAGCATATAATTACCTGCAAGGTTTAGACGAGGAATATTCAAACTGGTTATGCATTCCTCGAAGTATTAAATTAACTACGGTTAAACCCTCTGGATCGGTTAGCTTGCTTCCTGGAGTTACTCCTGGGATTCACTATCCACACAGTCAATACTACATCCGAAGAATTCGATTATCAAAAAACTCGGATCTCATCGAACCAATTAAGAAAGCGGGGTATCACGTGGAAGAGGATGCTTATAGTCCAAATACCGTCGTAGCTGAATTTCCAGTACATGAAAAATATTTCGATCGCTCCAAGAATGATGTGTCGATATGGGAACAAGCTCAGAATGCCGCGGATTATCAAAAGTATTGGAGCGATAATCAAGTATCTATCACCATTACCTTTAATCCTCAAGAAGCGGATCAAATTCAACACGTCCTTGAATGTTACGAGGATAAATTAAAAAGCGCAAGTTTCTTGCCTAATAAGGACCATGGATACAAACAAGCTCCTTATGAGCAAATTACCAAGGAACAATATGAAAAGATGATGGAAGGGATCCAACCTCTATTTTTAGGTGAAACAAAGGATCGAGCAATAGGTGAGCGATATTGCGATTCAGATAAATGTGCTGTAGAATTCTCGAATGAACTTTAATAAACCCTAATCTTTTTTGAAAATTAAAATATATCTCCAGCTCTTAAATCTGGATAAAAATTCAATTTTGATGTATTCAGGAAATCTACTCTTAATGAGCTTGAATTAAGGTATCCAACATTACCTTTAATTTCTGCCAGTCTGACTCTGCTAAGGATGCTTCAGCAATATATAAAGTCCTGGTAAAGACAGTGTCTGACATGCTTCTTCTCATTCCCATTAAAACTCCTACTCGCTCAGCGGGGTTCGTCGCTCTTAATAAATATGGAATAAAGTATTCTCGTAGCTCTGGAGTTGGCTTTTGTGACATGTTACTTAATATTTCCATGAGTGCCTCGTCATCCAACATCCCCCAGAGGATGGGATTTGCTCCCAATTCTTCATCCTGCATGTGAGAAAAGTATTCTGAGACAAACGTATTATAGCGTTTTGTGAACTTAGTCATCTCCTGTTGTTTCTCTGCAGCCTCCGAATCCGCTTCTAAAAATTCCTTAAAAGCTTCTTTGAAAAAGTCCGCATCTTTCTCGAATTTTTCGTGAGCTTGTTTTAATTTCTGGTGAAATGCCTTATCTTTTTTTAACAAATGAGGAAATATGAATTCTTCCTCTCCTTGAGCATGAACGTGTAATATATCCCAAAGATATCCCAACTTTTCTTCTAAAGCCGTTAATGCTGAAGAATTCTTTACATCTGATTTTCCTAAATCATACATGAGTTCGGTCATTAAAGAACGTATCCCTTTGTGAAGAGATCCGTATACATCAAATCTTGGTTGAACCATTTTTCAAAAATCACATAATTGTAAGTTTGTATCATGTATTATTCCCATTATTTATATAAAGATGACTTTTAATTTTAATAACCAGACACTTAATTTACATTCAGAATTTATCATAGTTCGAAAAGTCGAAGTCGTTCCACATGATCCAGAGTGGAAAAAAATGTATGAGAGTGAATCTATATTTCTAAAATCGATTTTTAAAAATGAAATAATTACCATTCACCATATTGGGAGCACGGTTATTCCGAATATTAGTGCTAAACCTATTATTGATATTATAATTGAAGTCAAAGATATAAATAAAGTCGATAAATATAATAAAAAAATGATTGAACAAGGATATATTCCTAAAGGGGAAGCCGGTATTCCTAAACGAAGGTTTTTTATAAAAGGAAGTGAAAAATTTAGAATTTTTCATGTTCATGTGTTCCAAGATGGAGATGCTGAAATAATCCGCCTTTTAAAATTTAGAGATTATATGGTTACTCATCCAAAAGAGGCCCAAGCATATAGTCAACTTAAAGAAAATCTTGCACAAGAATACCCCGAAAATATTGAAGGATATATTGAGGGAAAAGATGCTTTTATAAAAAATATAGATAAAAAGGCAAGAATTTGGAAATAACAATGACTTACTAAGAAAATTAGGTACAATATTAATTTATGATTGTTCTCTATCAAACTTTATACGTGAATCTATATTAAATTCTTTTAATAATCATTTTGGCGTATGAAAATATGAGTCTAATTATGAAAATAGGTTATCTATTTAGCCCTTTTATAAGATTGGGTAATTTTTTTAAAAGGATCATTTCTCGTTCCATTAAATATTTTAATAAACTAAAACCATCTGATACAACTTTCGAACTTGGTTCATGGAATAATGATCCTTTAGTTCAAACGAAATACGGAATGTTATTAGGGAATTCAAATAAAAATTCGTGGAGTTGGAAGGGAATTCCCTATGCTACACCTCCAGTAGGTTCTCTCCGTTGGAAAGCACCACTTAACCCTTCTCCATGGATCGGAATCCATAAAGCTAAAAGGTTTGGAAATTCTGCTGCGCAATATATGTTCATTATGGGACCGATCGGCTCAGAAGATTGTCTCTACCTCAATATTTGGCGTCCCAAGACTTCAGAAACAAAGTTACCCGTCTATTTCTACATTCATGGAGGAGGAAACTCAATTGGGACATCAGCAGAAAAAGCTTATTATGGTAATGCGGTAAGCGAAAAATCAAATTTGTTATATGTCTCAGTTAATTACCGACTTGGAGCAATGGGTTGGTTTTTACATCCAGCGGTAACAAATATGGGTTCTCTTGAAGATAAGAGTGGAAATTTTGGAACTTTAGATCTGGTTAAGGCCTTAGAATGGGTTCGAGATAATATTGAAGCATTTGGGGGTGATCCTGATAATGTCACAATTGCTGGTGAATCAGGAGGAGGTTTTAACGTTCTCTCGCTCCTTATTTCCCCTTCCGCAAAAGATTTGTTCCATCACGCTGTCATTGAGAGTGCATTGTCTTTAATTTGGAGTACTATTTCTGCAGAATCTCAAAGTGAAGCTCTTCTCATTAATCTTCTCATTAAAGACCGAAAAGCTAAGGATCAAGAAGATGCACAAAATATCATCAATATAATGCCAGAAAATGATATAAATGAATATTTCCGCTCAAAAACTCCCTTTCAAATTACTAAAAGCATCCCTACGATGGATTTTGGAATGGCTAACTGGCATACTATTTTCACGGATGGTACCGTAATACCAAAAGAAGGTTATGCTATATTTTCTACTGGAAACTGGGCAAATAAAGTACCTGTAATTATAGGTTGTAACAAGGACGAATCAAAGCTATTTGGTTATTTCAGGTCAGATCCTCCCAAAAATTCACGAGAATATGGCCTAATTTGGGGTTATAGTTCTCAGCTTTGGCGAATGAGCGGGCTTGATTCCGTAGTATCTCAGATTGCTTTAAATAGTGCTGTAAACATTTATGCGTATCGATTTGATTGGGGAAGTCCAAATAGTGATGGTATTAGCGTGCTTCCAAGAGATTTAGGACGTAATTTGGGAGCTCATCACGCTGCTGAGATCCCATTCTTCTTGGGGATGGGAATAGGTTCCATGGCTATATTGATTGGAAAAACCCACACAAAACATAATCGACTTGGTAGAGACAAATTAAAGGATTTATGTATGACTTATCTTGCCAATTTCGCAAGAACAGGAAATCCAAATGGAAATGGATTACCTAATTGGCCAATTTGGATAAATACTGAAGGTAAAGAGAAAATCTTGGTTCTTGATGCAAACCACGATGAGTTAAGAATTTCTTATTTAACAGATATAATTACAGTAAAGAAAGTTCTTGATCACATTAAATCTGAGCTTGTGGAACCGGAACTTGGAAAAATACTCTCTGAACTTGATGCTGTTATACCTTTTAGAGATGTTGAGCAAGGAAAAAATATTTAATAAGATTTTTTTTCTAAAGCTAATAAATCTAAAATTTAAACCTTCAATGATATACTATAAATTATATTAAAAAGAATCGAAATTATTAATTGGAATAAGAAAATAATAATGTGATTAACTTATACCGAAAAAAGAGGATATAATATCATTAAAGAAACAACAGATTGTCAAAGCTGGTGAAGTATTAGGAAAAGCTTTAAAAGACGATCCTGTATCAATTCATGTCATCCCAAATAAAGAAAAAAGGCATGAAAGTATAAAACACGTATTCCAGTTTACTACTTGTATGGGGCTACGATACGGTGAAGTACATGCCACTTCAACGAATTTAGAAGGCGTGGGAGTATGGATTTTCTTTGATGCATATAAGGAATATATTTTTGGAAATTTTCTATGCTCTTTCAAAGCTAAGATGTGGAAAGTAGGAGCAGAAGCAGGAAAACTAATCAAACCAATTACGGAAGTTCATGAGAAAATGCATAATAAGTATGCTTCGGGAAAGCACTGGTATTTACAAACTCTTGGAGTAGACCCAGAATATCAAGGAAAAGGATATGGTACTTTGCTCATGAACTATATGATTGATAAGATTGACCAGGATCCTTTACCAGTATTCCTCGAAACTTCCACGAAAAAAAATGTAAAATTCTATAAGAAATTCGGCTTTAAGGCAATGGAAGAAGCTATTGCAGAAGGTACGGACGTGAAACAGTTTTTTATGGTACGTCCCCAAAAATTTAATTCTCTTAATTGAAAAAGTTGAGATGGTATCAATAATGAAAATATTTTTTTCATTAATTAAACCATTGTTAATTCATTTTTATAATCCAGAGAATAAAAATTTAAAAGTACAAACACTTGTTTATAACTAAAAAGAATTTCAAGAAGAAAAACATATATACTTGTTTTAAGAAATTATTGTTATATATCCTCAAATTACACAAAAAATTGAATATTATGAGTGAAGACGACCCTAATGAAGAACTAGAAAAGATGGCTGATGAGAAAGCAAAAAAACCTCGAAAGAGATCAACCCCTAGAAAGGTTCCAGAAGGTAAGAAGAAAGTAAAAAAATCGAAGGTAAAAGCTCCAGAAGAATCGGTCGAAAAGATCGTTCATAAAACGATCCTGGTCAATTTCTGGAGGACAAGGCTTCATGACGAGGAGCTTGGGATACATCAACAGTTAAAGTACCAAGCAAAAACACGTTGGTATTCCAAGAATTTCGATATGGAAGGAGAAATTGAAGTTGATGGAGAAAAGAAGTACATCATTGCGTATAATAAGGATGATTGGCACGAAAAACCTATAGAAGAGAAACGCTTGGTTTGTAGATATTTCACCATTATGGAAGAATCCATGGATTCCCTTCCTAAAGGAGGAAATTTTAAAGGAGGTGTAGAATTAAGCGTTGCTCATTCATTGATTCAAAGCTATGAGATAAGACATCCTGCTCCTGTCTTTTTCTTTCAAATTCCAGGAATTATTTATTTAATTAAACTTGTAAGAAGTTGGCGCTGGATAGGTACTCGTTGGAACTTCGCACTTCTTCCAGAAGACAAAGATGATGAATTCCAAATAGTGACCGCTAGAGGGGTGGTTGGTCCAGGACGAAACTATAAGATACGCATTGGTAAGAAATTAATTGCAAGAGTAGACGGTCATCCGATTCAAAAGGAGTTCAAGATCGAGATCTATGACAAAGTTTACGCTAAAGATTCAACTTTTGTTAAGTACATGACACTCTTTGGAATGGCTTGCAACTTCATGAATGACGCAATCAAACAAGTTAAGCGCTTGCATAAGAAAATGAAGTCGACTGGCTCATCCACATACAAACCTCCGCGTACAGAATTAACGCTATTCAGAAATCCTCGCATGATGAGGAGATAATCAAAAATAAAAACTAATATTTCTTTTTCTACTTTTAATTTACTGTTTGATTTTTCATAAGGCATAAAGAGAAAAATACTAAAAATTAAATAAAAAAATATTAATCGGCATTTTATTATCCTAAATATTTCTTTTTCCAAGCTTGGTATCCTTTGGTTTGTTTACCTCGATAAATCGCTCTTTTACCTATCTGCTTCTCATAAACTTCCATTAACTCATCTTCTTCCATTGCTTTAAGCTGCTCTCTCTTAATTTCTTGCTCGATTTCCTCTTCTTCTTCGATCCTTTTCACGCGCTTTAGAACGGCATATACGCCATGGTTCCACAAGACGAATCCTAAGTATATTAACAAAATGATGATGAACAGGAATATGCCCACAGTTAAGATCCATTCTCCAGGATTAAATTCTGTAATTATGTAAATCCATAAATTAGCGACAAGACTCCAGAAAAACGATGGTAATATGTATACTACTAGAGTGATTAAAAACATGTAAATTACGATAAGGGTGACCGCGATCAATAATCTCAATGTCGTGTAATCTTCATATTTTTTCGCCAGTACGCGGTCCTTAAACAGTCTTCTACACAGTTTTAAGATACCACCACGGAATAACGTGTAAAACAAGACCAATAAGAATAGATGGCCTGCTATTATTCCAATTATAATTAAAGCCCCAATACCAGGACCAAGGGCTAGAATATCGTCCATTCTTCCTGTTTCTAATAACCAACCAATTAGCGTAAGCCATATGCCTAGAATGGTTATTATAGATGCAATAATGATTCCATAATAAATCGATTTAGCAATCCTGATATCCCATGTGGAATATTCGTCAAGAGGATCGGGTGCTCTCTCTGGAGCTCTTCTCGGTTTTCTTGGCATTTTTTTTACTCCTTGTAAATAATTAATTCCTTTTAGATTATTTGAATGTTCTTTTTATTTAAATATTATCAACATCCGAGTTAATAAAAATTAGGTTTTTAAAGGACATCAATGCAAATTCATTTTGAAATATTGAATCAAAATCCAGAAAGTTCAAGGTTTAGAGCTTTGATCCACAATAAGGACATCGTTTTTCGCTAGAAGAAATATCTTCTCCACAGAAAGGGCAAAATGTATCATCAATTTTCTCGGTCTTGTCTGATTCTCCTTCTCTCTTTACTGATTTCGGTTTTTTCTTTGCAGCTTCTGCTTTCTTTCCAGCTTTCTTGAGAATTTTTTCCTTCGGGGTTTTTGGTTCTTCTTCTTTTTCAGTCTCAAAATGTTCCTTTGAGAATTTTAGCTTCGTGAAACAGGTTGGACAATAAATTTTTGGCTTGTTGGCTAATACGATTAGGTATATTATTGCACCAATTCCCACGGTCGCGATGCTAAGCAAAACCCATAGCACTTTATGAAACGTTTTTATAGGTTTTCGACTTGGAGTTTCCACTTCTTTTTTACAAACTGTACAGTAGGCATATTTTGTCATTCGTGAATCAACAATTTATTAGCTGTTCTTAATAGGTAATTTTAATTTAAACCTTCTTTTAAATCTAAGCTTGCTTTATATGATTTAACTTAAAGATATAACCTTTTTAGAATCCGTGCATTATAAGATCATGATGGAAAATTCTTTTTACATCGAAACCTACGGTTGCACCATGAATAAAGCTGATTCTCGTATAATGTCAACCTTATTAAAAGAATCTAATTACACTGAAACATCAATAGATAAAGCTGAGTTCATTATCATTAATACTTGTGGAGTAAAACAACAGACTGAAAACAAGATTAAGCAACGTTTAGAAGAAATTCACGTAAACTACACCGAATCACAAAATAAGCATGTAATAATTACGGGATGTTTACCTCATATCTCCAAAAATTACATTGAGATACTAAAGAAAATTATTCCAAGTTACGCAGCAATTATTGACTTGGATAACATTAATGAAATTGTCCAAATTCTAAAAAAAGTTAAAAAAGAAAAAAATAATTTCATCCTATATTCACAAGAATCAATCGATAAATCAAAAATCCTTATAGATTTACCAAAAGGAAAATTAACGGGGATCTTATCGATTTCCGAAGGATGTGAAGGAAATTGTACTTATTGTTGCGTGAAGAATGCTCGTAAGGCACTTCACACGTATAATCCCGTATCTATCCTAAAAAATGCAAAACACCAATTAAATCAAGGAGCGAAACAATTGTGTCTCACATCTCAAGATTGTAGTACTTATCGTCATGAAAACTCAAATCTTGCCGATCTAATAAGGAAGATCCATCAAATTCCTACAGAATTCTTCCTAAGAATGGGAATGCTCAATCCAAAGTTTCTTTTGGATGAGTTCGATCAATTAATTAGCATTTTTTCATTAGAAAAAGTGTATAAACTCCTTCATATACCGATTCAGTCTGGAAGTAATCGAGTTCTACAGAAAATGAACAGAAACTATAAGATCGAAAAAATCAGAACAAAGATTCAATCTCTCAGAGAAAAATTTCCTTCATTGTCAATATCCACTGACATAATATGTGGGTTTCCCGAAGAAAGTGAGAGGGATTTTGAAGAAACAATGGAGTTCATAGAATGGCTAAAACCGGGCATTTTGAATATCTCTAAATTTACGGTGCGTCCGGGAACAAAAGCTAAATACATGAAGCAAGTAGATAGCCGAGAAATTAAAGAGCGCTCAATTAGATTATCAAAACTTTTTAGAGATTACTTAATTGACATAAATCAAAAATGGATAGGTTGGAAAGGGAAGATTTTGATTTTACACGAAGGAAATAATGAAAATCAAGCATTTGGGAGAAACTTTGCTTATAAGAATGTATTTCTTGATGATTATTCTGGATCCTTTGGTTCTTTTGCTGAGGGAAGAATATATGATGTAGATGGCTTTAATTTATTTGCCCATCTAATTTGAACATTCTTTAAGCATAAAGAAATGACTATTAAATTAATATTCCTTGCATATTCAATTAACATCACTAGGTTTTTATATCTCATAAAAGTGGAAATTAAATTTAATGAAAACAAATACTCAGATATGAAAAAAATATATAAAATCCTAATTTGGGTTTTAGTGTTAGTTCTATTAATATTTGGTTTTAATTATCTACCGATTGACGTTTGGGTAGGAACGACACGATATGTAATATGGGATACTTATTTGTTTCCAATTATCGTGAATATCATAGTGTACATCATAAGAACAATTCTATTGGGAATAGTAAACAAAGCTATGAAGGGTAAAGTTTTACGTTTCCTCTTTTCAATTGTAATAAATTTCACGTGGATTGGAATTCTATTGGGGTATTTATTCCTCATCGCCACCGATTACGCATTAGCTATAGTTTCTTTCTTAATAGTCGCAGTCTCATTGACTCTTCGAAATAGAATCAATAATATCGTGTCTGGGGCCATGATCATCATTAATGAAGGTTTTGAAGTTGGTGATCTCATTGAAACTAATGGAGTTCAAGGTATCGTTGAAGATATTTCCCTTAATTACACGCAAATTAGGCAATTCAATGGTATAATCACTATATTACCCAATCAAATGGTATTCAATTCTACGATAACAAAATTTACGAATAAAATCACTACTGAGGAAGAACACATTTTAAGTGAAGAAGCTGGCTTTCTTGAAAGATATGGTGATAAGTTAACTCGAATCATTTCAAAAGGTAAAAAATTGACGCGATATATAAAAATTATTGAAATTCGTCCTAATATCGATCCAGAAAAGCTAGATGAATTGCTTGATATAGTATTTGACAAATATGAACCATTGATGGGATATCGACCAATATTTTATGTAAATAAGACCACTTTTGAGAGATGTAGTATCACTTTACAATTAATAGGAGAAGATCCAAATCTGATTGTTCTCTATGCAAACTCCTTCTTGAGGGATATTCTATATAGACTCTATAGTGATGAGGTATTTGAAAATTGGACTGGTGAATTACCAATGGATCTGAAATTAACAAAAAATCAAGCTGGTGATGCGTGAATGTCATTTACTAATAATATATTCTTAGACTTAATCATTGTGGCTATTTTAATCGTCATTATATTGGTTATTAATAATATAGTTATTTTTTTAGTTAAAAGAGCTAAAAAAATGCCTAAAAAACGAAAATTGATAGTCAAGTTTTTGATGAGACTAATTTCTATACTAATAATAATATTTTTATTAATTGAAGGGTTACCATTTACCATACCTACTGAATTTATGGCAATAATCACTAGTTCATTGAGTGTTGCGATAGCTTTCGCATCTAGTGGCATGTTTGAAAACCTGGTTTCAGGGCTTGCCTTGATAATCCTTAATCCCTTTGAGCTTAATGACATTGTTAGTATAGGAAACGCATTTGGAGCTGTGAGAGATATCAAATTAACTAAGACCGTGATTGAAACATTTGATAATCTTTTCATACAAATATCTAATTCGGATGTGATTTCAGCTAAAATTGTGAAATTTTCATTGAAACTCGAAAATATAAAAGATTTCTTGCAATTTAAAGAAAAAGTACATCAAGCAGAACAAGAAGGATTTCCGCCAATTGAAGTAGAGGATTTAAAAGAAAACCAAGAGCTAAAATTAAAAAAGGTGTTTGATTCTGCATTTAAAAGAACAAAAAGCCCCAAAATCCACAGTTATACTTTTACCATGGAATTTGGTTTTCCTCAATTCAGAAAAAAGCTTGAGGAAGTAAACCAACTATGCAATAAATACGAAGAGAAATTCGGATTTAAACCAAGATATCACATTTCTGGTTTAGATCACAATATCGTTGTAAATTTTCGCTTAATTACTTTTGATTCGGATAATTTCTTCAAGTATCAACCAGAGTTTGCTAAGATGATTTATGCGATCGTTCGTAATTAATCTCTTTTTTTTAATTATTGTAAAAATCAAATAAATCATAATTTATTTAAGATTAAATTTTGTTAAGAAGTCGTTTAAACGAGATCTATGGAATTTTAATCCAAGATCATCAGGGTTCTCGCCAAATGCTAATGCCATCAATTCGGTTAAGTATAAAATCGGAATCTTAAATTCAGTATTTGCTTGTGCGCTCGCTTTTTTCTGATTCGAGTCCATTTGTTGAAAGCATGCTGGACATACAACTATGAACGCTTCTGCACCTGCGGCAATTGCGCTGTTAAACTTGTTTGCCAAAACTTGCATTGAAGGCTCTTCTTCTGTATTTCCAACTCCAGCACCACAACATAACATTTCTTCTTCATAATCAACAGGGATTGCGCCAGTTGCTGCTACAAGTTCCCTTAGTTTAACGGGTTCCATTGGATCGTCAGTTTGCATTACTTCCGAAGGCCTGTTGTAGTGACAGCCAGTATGACACGCAACTTTCAAATTAGAGAGATCTTTTACCAAGTTCTCTTTAATTTTCTCTGCTCCAACGTCATATAAGACTTCTACAAAATGTTTAACGTTGATACTTCCCTTGAATTCGCGCTTTAATTGTCTCAAAATGCCATTTATATTATCCTTCAATTCATCATCATTCTTTAACTCATGATTAACCATTTTAAGCGTTTGAAAACAACCATTGCACAGGGATACTATATCTTTTCCCTCTTCTTCTGCAATCGTGAGATTTCGAGCTCCCATTGCCAACCAACTCTCATGATCCACGGCATTAAAACCAACGGGATCTGGACAGCATGCAAATTCGGCATCAGAGGTTTTGATTCCAAGTTTATCAAACACCTTACGAGCACTCGCTTCTATGAATGGAATCCTATTTCCTATGGTACAACCGGGGAACATCTTAAACTCTTCAGCTTTCGCCATAATTTTTCCTCAATTTAATGTTATTTACTAGATATATTAATTTCTAATTATATAAAATTCAAACGATATTAATTATTCTTTTTTCATTTTATCATGATACCTGTGTCCTAACGTGCTATCTGCTAATGTAAATCGATTAAACAATCCTGCGGGATCTTTGATTGCTTTAGCCACTTCGCTTGGATCTTTTTCAGCACATAAGGATCCTAACGTGCTAATGAATTTTGCTCCTTGTTCCTTTATCCCTGGGGGTGGACCATAACATCCAAGACATGGGGCGTTAGCTTTATTTGGGCAAATTGTACCGCAACCAGCTTGAGTTACTGGACCTAAACAGATATAACCTTGTTCTAAAAAACACGTGTCCATATTAGGTAATCCTTCATAATCTCGTTTAAGATCTACAGGGACCTTATCGGCAACATCTCGATTGCAATGGCTACAGACTGTTTTAGTGCTAAATTTGAAGTTGGGATCATTTTTCAATAGAAAGAGGCATAAGCCGAGTATTTCATCAATACTTTCATTTCCTGAAACATTCACATCAAGAACGAGTTTAGGACCTATTTCTGTCTCAACTTCTTTAACCTCAAAGCTATCTGGTTCATATGCCAATTTCTGTAAAATATCACCCCTAAAATAAAAATTCGTGATATTTGAAGCACCTAAAGATACATCTAGAAAGTGTTGTATCCAAGCTGCATTTTGAGCATCAAGGGTATCGATTTCGTATAGCATTTCTTTCAATTTGGAATATTTTGGACCAGGTTTATTCGTTGTTTTATAACACCCATAACAGATATCTCCATCATGAGGGCACATTAGGTCGCATCCAGCTGCTGTAACCGACCCAAAACATAAGAGACCGTTATCCAATAAGCATCCTTCTTTTAATAACTTACAATTGTCACATACTGATTTAGATCTATCTTGAGATTCGGGGCCTTCTCCAACGAGCGTGAGAAGATAAGAAATTGCACCAACGATGTTGTCAGTCGTAGGTGGACAACCTGGGATGAAAACATCGACATCAATTATATTTTTCACATTAACTATAAATTCTTCAATCCCAGGAACGTGTTCTTTTGGTTCTTGTGGCTCTTTATCAGTTATTGACTCAACTTCCATAAATTTACGCTTGATTAAATCTTCTTTATCATATAAATTAGCCAATCCTTTTACACTACCATAACAAGCACAAGCGCCGATCGCAACAATCACCTTGCATTTTTTTCGCATTAATTTGGCATTTTCCGTGTCTTGCTTTGTTCTAGCGACTCCCTCTATAAATCCAACCACAATACTTCCATCCTCTCTCTCTTCCAAAGATTGATGTTTATAATCAACGACAGCTGGCCAATAAACAATATCCAAGGCAGGGAGAATTGGTAAAAGATTTAAATGCGCATTAAGAAGCGATTGGTGGCACCCCCAGCACGAGGATAATTGCATGAACGCTACTGGAACCGGAATAATTCTATCACCATTTCTTTACAAATTTTAAATGTTTTTCTATTGATAAAGTGAATATGAAATTTATTAAAAACTTGTTGTTCAATAACGAAAAGACTCACGATTATAGCATTTGATAACGGTGAAGAAATAGAAAAAATATAAATTGATAAAATAGTTGTTATTCAATTGTTTCGCCACATTGAAAACACAAATTCGAATTGCTTGGGATTTCTGCTCCACATTCTGGACAAAATTTAGTTTCCAGTGTCATTGAATCTTGAACTTCAGTTTCTTGTATTTTTAATTTCTTTGGTTTTTTTACTTTTTTAATACTTGCTTTTCCTATAATTGCGATGGTGACTCCAATGAAATTTATTCCAGAATTATAGGTAAATTGATTATAAAGTTGATTTATAATCGTATCGAAAGAAGATCCAAAAGATAAGCCAGTAAAATTAATAATTTGGGTTAGGACCCATATAATCAAGGCAATCAATCCAAAAGTTAAACCAACCCATATAACGAACTTCCCTATTCTCATCAATCCAAGTAAAATAAGGATAGCACCAGCAATTATTGCCCACCCACCTGTATCGGCAATGAATTGAATGACATCCATGATAGAATTAGCTAATATATGCCAATCAGAAGATATATTCGCAATTACCCACGAATGGATAAATTCAAAAACTCCTATACTGCCAATCGCACGCCCAATGACCATGAGCGTACCACCAACAAGTAACAAAATAATTCCAGTTTTGTGTTTCATAATAGATCGTTCCTTATGATCATAAATTCGCGATTTTTATTAGATAACTAATTAGTAATTTAAATTTGATAAATATATTTGTATCGCGTTTAACAGACATTCATAAAGATAGTCTTCACTTTTACATGATAATGCGATCGGGACGAGTATAAATATTCATTTTACTACCTCTTACGAAACCTATTAAAGTTTGCCCATAAGCAAATGCAAAATTTATTCCAGATTCTATAGCCGCTGATAATGAGGCGATTAATGGTATCTTAGCTCTTATAGCCTTCAAAACGGAATCCCCCGTTAATCTACCCGTAGTAGTTAAAAAAGTACGCTCAAAATCAATATCTTTCATGAACAGCTCTCCAATTACTTTATCTATGGCATTATGGCGACCAATATCTTCTTTAACTCCTAAAATATTGCCATCAAGATCAAAGATCGCTGCGCCATGACAACCCCCTGTCTTACGAAATAGTTGAGTTTCTGTTTGCATTTTTATCATTGAATCAAAAATGATCTTTTTTTTGAGCTGAATATTATTACCTGCTATGTCAGATCCCTCAGCATCAATAATTTTCTCTTTGATAATGTTTCTCCATGGAGAAGGGATCCCGCATGTAGTATCTATTACTCTACTTACAGAATTTAACTTGAAAATCTCTGATTTAATTTCTAATTGATCTTTCATGTTAAGATTTATTTTACTTTTATCTTCTTCCACGTCAATGTGTTTAATCTCAGTATAAGAATTAATAATCCCTATTGAAAATAAGAATCCAACTGCTAGTTCTTTCAGATCACTTGGCAAGCAAATGATACTTGCAATAGGATTTGAGTTAATAATAATATCAACAGAACTCTCTACTAAGACAGTGTCAATATCCTCATATTTTTGGTCCTTAAGAATTCGCGTGATTTTTACTTTGCGTTCATACATATTCAAGTTCAATTAGAATTTACTATCTTCTATACTTAACCAATTTCTTTTATAAAATGATAAAAAAAACCAAAAAAAATAGCTAAAAAAAGTTAAGAACGATTAAATTGCAACATAAAGTCGACCATTGGTTTCTTTGCTTACCGAATGATCTCCACTATATTCCGCAAATTTACCGCTTAATTTTTCTCCATTCGGAAGTAATACTTCATTTACTTCGCCCATCTTTTTATATGAAGGGAGTATTCTACTCACTTTGCCTTTAATAACAATAGTTCCTCGAGATTGATCCGCTCCAGCACAACGATCTACATCCCCTTCCACAACAATCGTTCCACCATGATTGTGTATTCCTAAGAATGAGTCAGCGCTTCCACAATATAAAGTAGGCCACTTATTTGAAGGTTTCGAACTTTTTGCCCATAACATTGATTCAATACCAACTCTCCCCTTTACTCTAATTATTCCATTTTTCATTCCCTGCCAATAACCACGATATGCAGATCCAACGTAATGACCTGCATCTCCATTAATCTCTAATTCTCCTCCCTCTAACATGGCACCTGCCCAATCATCAGCATTTCCGTTTACTATGATCTTTCCACTCTTCATATGATTACCAACATGCATGCCGACGTTTGAGTTTATCTCTATCTCTCCTCCATTCATCATTTCTCCGATTCTTTTCACTTTAGAGAGATTTCCATCGATTACAATCTTAAGGTTTTTAGGATCATCATCAGATTTACCAGAAACGGAAAAAAAGTCTCCAATACTCAGTAACTCTTTACTATGATAGATCGGAAGCTTTTTTATGTCTGCTAATGTCTTACCAGCAAAATTATTTGGAGTGATGCTTTCTGCTTCTAATGGAAATTCTGGTTGCTTCTTTAACTTTAATTTTATCTCTGCCATTTTACTCACCCAATTTCTCCTTTACTTTTTCGAGTAAACGCTCTAAAATATCATGATCTGAGAGGCATTCTCCCGGAGCATCCTTTACTTTGCGTAATCTTAAAGGTACCTTGTCCATCCTGTAAGCAGTTCCCTCACATTCAATACCTGCAAATGCTGGTGGTAAAATGATATCCGCATATGCAGAAGTGGGAGTTTCGTGAGGTTCGATGACGATTAAAGGATGCTTAAATAAATTTTTAACTGCAGGTGCTGGAAAATTGCTTGCTGGATCTGATGCTACGATTAGTGCAGCATCTACCTCATTTTTCATTAATAAATCGACTGAAGAGAATTCACCAGGATTATATCGTGGATAACCTTTGGAGAAATCAATGGAGTACCCAAAACCCGTATTCCACGTAAAAACTTGGTTTGCTCCGGCCACATTATAGTGCCCTCTCATGGGGCATAATAGAAATTTTGTATGATCATTCAATTCCCTCACGAGACAGATTGCAGCATCAACATTCCTGTGATGAGCAAGTGATTGTGTTAATCCCATACCAAAAAATATGACTCCATAGTTACATGATTTTAATTTTTCTGCTAATTTTACAATATCTTCTTTTTTAACGCCTGAAATTTCCTTTTCATCAAGATCCACCTCACGCAATGTAGCCCTAATTGCATTTACTAATTCATAATCTTCATTAGGATTTACAGGAATATACAAATCAGCAATTTGAGCTGTATTCGTGTTTCGAGGATCCACTACTATTATATACCTGTCATTTCTTCCATCTTTCCTGAAATATCCTCGAACAAATTGGCTATAACGACCTAAATGTCGAGGGTGGGCATGAACAGGATTGCATCCCCAAAAAACAACTAAATCAGCCCTATTTTTATATTCTCCAAGGGTTGATAATGGAGCACCGACATCTTGGATGGCCAATAGAGATGGCCCATGACAGACTGAAGCGGTATTATCCAGAATCGAACCAAGAATTTCAGCAAGTTCGACTCCTTTTCCCTGTGCTTCACATTCGGTACTAGAAAAACCATATAATAACGGTCTTTTTGCTTTTACTAAGATGTCTGCAGCTTTATCCAAGGCTTCATCCCATGAGACTTCCTTGAATTCTCCTTTTACTCTTATTCTTGGTTTTTCAAATCGATGCTTGCTTGGGTTTGATGAAAACATTTTTTTCGTACCAATTTGGCAAGCATTGCGTACTTCAACAATCTTATTATCAGATACATCTATTTCGAGGTCGTCACATAGAGTTACGTTTAAAATCCGTTGGGGATTTTAATTTCCGCAAAATGGACAACACACGTCATAGACTGTCTTTATTTTTCTTTCAACCATTTTTATGCCTCCTTTAACATTCCTATTAACTCGATTGCACCAAGGACCTTTCCGTCTTTAACTACTTCTACTTTTGCTTTCATTCCCTTATAAGTGGGGGTACCACAAGATTGTGAGTCTGGATTTACTACTTGGTTTGCCCAAGGACCCATTGGGATGAAAATTATTCCTGGGTGAGGGCCCTCTTCCGAAATTGTAGAATAAACCATTACTTCACCATAATCAGTAATAACTTTTACTGGAGTCCCCGGTAAGCAATCTAGTTTTTTAAAATCATCTCTATCAAATGCACATATAGCTGCGGCACGAACATTTTCCATCGTAGCTTTTCCTCCCTCTAATGCGACACCTTGATTTATGGTACGTCCAGTTAATAGGATTAAATTATTTAAACTCATTTCTTAGCCTCCTCCTTTTTACTCCATCGCACTTTTTTAAATCTTGCAATTAATGGAGGCCAGAAAAGTTCACTAAACTCTCCAGAAGTATTCACATCAATAATTTTAAGTTGCAAAGCTCCTGTGGGACATGCGTTATCACAAGCACCACATGCCACGCAAGCGTCAGGATCCACCACTTCGACATTTTTAGACATTTCCCAGCCGTGTTCTGGCCTTTTAGCGATTTCTATCGTTCCAGAAGGACAAACCTCAGCACATGAACCACATCCCTTAGCACATTCTTCATCTATTACAGATACCTCAGCTTTAGCATATTGTTTTGCTATTCTGTCATTTTTTAACATTCTTGTCTCAAATTCAAGTTTGGGAACAACTTTGTTTTCTACAATGGGGATATCTGCTAAGTTGATGGTTTCTCCATCCTTTTTAAGGGTAAGAGCAGAAAAAGGACACATTACAACACAAGTGCCACAAAACACACACTTTTTAGGGTCATAGACCTCAGGAATGATATCTGAAGTTTCAGGAAACCTGCGACTTGCACCGACAGGACCACGAGAAATGGCTTCCTTAGGGCAAACACGAGCGCATGTTCCACAGCCAACGCATTTTTCTCTATTCAGAATCAGTTCCAAACTTTGAGTAAGAAACTGTACTTTAATATGCTCTTCAACATCAGTTATATTTCTTGAAATTTTTGGAAATGACATTTTTATGCTTCCTCCATGCATTCAATTCTTATGGCGACTTGTGGACATGACTTTACACATACACCACATCCATCGCAATTATAATCTCTATCAGTTAAATAGATTGGTCTTGCCATTCCGTTTTGTACAAGAATGACAGCATTTTTTTCGTTCAAATAACTACTTTTTCTTAATTGATTAAAATTAATGGGACATGAGACCACACAAACATTGCAGCCCGTACACGTGTTATGATTAATCTTCAATTTAAAAATTTGCATTTAGTTTCCCTCCTTCTTAATTGGATTAGGACCAAGTTCCTTTAGAATATGCACGAATTCTTCAACTGTTTCTGTTAATTCCGCTCCTTCAGATGCCGAAATTTGAGTATAGTACACTCTTTTCGGATTGATCCCATATTGTTCTAGATACTTATCCAGTAGAGCCATCTTGCCAAAAGTTTTATAATTACCAGTTACATAATGGCAGTCTCCTTTATGGCAATGACTCACTAAAACACCATCTGCACCATTCACTAGAGCATCTAAGATAAATTGGGGTTCTACCCTCCCACCACACATTACTCTCATTATTCGTAAGTTAGCAGGACGCTGCATCCTTGATGTCCCAGCTTGGTCTGCCCCAGCATATGTACACCAGTTACAGAATATACCAAGAATGTATGGATTAAACTCACTTTTAGTTTCATTCATGCTTTTTCAGTTTTAATTCCAGTTATCTTATTTAATTAAACTATGTAATAAACTTAATTTTTAGAACGTAGATTTCTATAAAAAATTTAGTACTTCTTTTATTTTGTTATTCCAATTCTATTTTAATGTATTTCTTTTGTAACTTTATCATAGCATCTAATATTTTTTTTGCTTGTGAAGTGCTGTTTATAACGGGATCGGCAAGTAATGCTTGTAATGCAATTTTCTTTGATTTAGTAAAGATTGTTTCAACAACAAGGTCTTGCACAGAAGCTTGAGTACGAAGTAAAGCTGCTAAGCCTCTTGGATATTCACCCAGTTTTATTGCATGTATACCATTTCTATTAACTATGGCAGGGCATTCTACTACCAGATCTTTTGGAAGATTTGTTATGACACCATCATTAGGTAAATTTACAGATAGTTCTTCATGATTATCGTCGTTTATAATCCCTTCAATTATAGGAATTGCTCGCTCACCATCTGGTTTCACGAGCTTATCTCCCTTTCCACGTTCGATAGTTCTTTTAATCCTCTTGAGATTTTTAGCTAAATATATCTCATAGGATTCCCAAAATTCGCGTCCAAGAGGCAAATCTGCTACTTCCCATGCCCATGACATGTATTCTCCATAATGATTATCTGTTGTATAAGGTAAATAATCATAAGTTTCTAAGATATATTTAATGAGAGATACATCAGTGCCATTACTCATCCTTTGCAGTACTGCTGGTCCTTTTTTACGAATTTCTGGATAAGCATCATCTCCTGATTCTCGATAGGTTGCTTCTAAAACAACTCCAAAATGATTCAGACCTCCCGCTTTATATTTAATTTTTGAACTTTCTCCAAATATTCTTGATAGATAAATTTCAGCATTCGCAATTTCATGACATAAACCAACAAATTTTTGATTAGGAAATCTCCGCTTTATGGCTAAACAAATTCTGCTCATTGGGTTGGAATAATTTATAAAAAGTGCTTTGGGACAAATTTTCTGAATATCCTCACAAATGTCTAAAATTGGAGGAATCACTCTTAATGAATGAAATAATCCCCCAGGTCCTCCATTTTCTCCGGTGATTTGTGAGCTGCCCCACATCATTGGAAATTCAAAATCCCATCTAAGAATTTTAAACCTTGGAGGTATTTCTATAGCATTGATGATATATGTTGCATTTTTAAGTGCTTTTTTTCTATCAACAGAAAATTCAATTGTGAAATCAAGATTATTTTTTTCTACAACAGAACTACATGCCTGAGTTGCTAAGGCTAGATTTTCATCATTAATATCATGAAGACAAATCGTTGATCCTTTAAGCACTTCACTATTAATGATGCTTCCTACAGATCCTAATCCAAATTGTAAGGATCCTGCTCCTATTATTACAATTCTTTGGTTATTCATTTTTTATCATTTTTGAATTTTTCTTATGCCTTTTTACTCAAGAGATTAACCACTTTTATTTTGTTTAATCGATACTTTTCTCAAAAGCTCGAATCTTTTGAAATTTAAAAATATAATAATTAAATTTATATTATACATCAGTACATTTCAAAATAAATTGTTTATCAAAAATAGAAAAAAGAAATTCAAATAGATGATAATAATTTGAAGAACGATGTATTTACTTTTTTAGTTGGTGGAAAAGCTGGAGAAGGGGTTAAGAAAGCGGGCTCTGTTGCTGCACACATGTTTTCACGCTTAGGTCGCCATATATTTCAATTAGATGATTACATGAGCTTAATAAGGGGTGGCCATAACTTTGCAGCTGTTAGTACTGCACCAAGATGGATAAGTAGTCAGTATCTAAATGCTAACCTAGTAATCAATTTTGATAAACGAAGTTATGAGACTCATGTGGATGATATTGCTGAGGATGGATTAGTCATATTCAATTCGGATGAACAAGAAGATGTTAAGGGAATAGGTGTCCCATTAACGTCCGAAGCAGAGAAGTATCCCATGAAAGAATTGATGCTAGGAGTTGGAGCAGTTGCAATATTAGCTTCAACAATTGGTCTAAAGAAGGAAGAAATGAACCAAATAATTAAAAGTGAATATCCAAGTGGAATCGAAAATAATATTAAATTTGCAGATAGGATTCTTGAGATTGTAAAAGACGAATGCGAGAACAAATTTCCGTTAGAGAGAGGAGATAAGGAACGGAAAATATTAACCGGGAATCAGACAATAAGTTTAGGGGCAATAGCTGGTGGTTTGAATGTCTATTATGGATACCCCATGACGCCAGCATCCTCAATATTACATTTTCTTGCCAGTCAAGCACCTGAGTATGGATTGGCTGTAGTTCATCCAGAGAGCGAATTAGCAGTAATTAACCTTGCCATTGGATCAGCATTCACGGGAGCAAGAACAATGGTGGGTACGAGTGGGGGAGGCTATGCATTGATGACAGAGGGATATTCCTTAGCTGGTATGAGTGAAGCCCCAGTATTGATTGTTTTGTCCCAAAGACCTGGTCCTGCAACTGGGGTGCCTACATATACAGAACAAGCAGACTTATCATTTGCATTAAATACTGGGCATGGTGATTTTTTACGGATAGTAGCGTCTCCTGGAACAATTGAAGAGGCATACTTTTTAACAGCCGAAATGTTGGATATAGTTTGGAAGTTTCAAACTCCTGGCATTTTGCTTACTGAAAAGCATTTATCAGAAAGCAGCATGACGATCGATATTGATGCGAATAAAGCAAAATGGGCAGAACCAAGGCTTCATCAGAATGGAAAATATAAAAGATACTTAGAAACCGATGATGGAGTATCTCCATTGTTATTTCCTATATCTGATGAAATAATAAAGTGGAATTCTTATGAACATGACGAACTGGGAATAACGACTGAGAATCCAACGTTAGTGTCTAAAATGCATTCTAAAAGGAATCGAAAGGTCAATTCATTCATTGATTACATGAAAAAAGAACTAAAGACAGTTAATATTGTACGCGGGGAGCATCCAACTAACGTATTTACCTATGGTTCCACTTACATGAGTGTTATGGAAGCGTGTAAATATGGAGATTTAAATCCAACAATTGTTCAACCTATTTATTTAAGACCTTTACCAAATTGGGACTTGGAAGAATTTATCAATCAAGATAACATCGTTGTGGAGCAGAGTGTCTCGGGTCAATTTACATCTCTATTAAAAGAAAAAGCTGATCTACAAATAAGACAAACAATCAAACAATACGATGGAAGACCCTTTGATCCCATAGTATTATCTCAAAAACTTAAGGAGGTGCTTCAGTAATATGGAGGAATTAAAAACCGGGGCTGAAATAACGTGGTGTCCTGGTTGTGGAAACTTTGCAATTAAGACCGCAGTCCAAAAAGCTGTACTTCAATTAGAGGAAAAAGGAAATAATAGAAATAACGTGATGATCACTGCTGGTATTGGGTGTCATGCTAAGATTTTTGATTACCTTAACTTGAGTGGACTATATGGATTGCATGGTCGAAATAGTTCGAATGCTGAGGGAATGAAAATTGCTAATCCCGATTTGAATGTACTCAGTTTCTCTGGAGATGGCAATGGTTTAGGTGAAGGACTTGAGCACACTCTATTTGCTGCAAAGCGCAATCAAGATATAACGATCATTTTACACAATAATAGCGTATATGCGCTTACAACTGGTCAATTTTCTCCGTTAACAGAAAAGGGTTGGGAAGGTCCATCTACCCCAAGAGGAAGTTTCGAAACACCATTCAATGCAATTTCATTGTTGATTGAAGCTGGTGCTACTTTTGTCGCTAGGTGTTTTTCAGGTCAAGTAACACATTTAACAGAGACTTTAGTCAAGGCTATTGAGCATAAAGGTTTTTCCTTTATCGAAGTGTTACAACCAGCAATACCCTATCACGAATGGAAAGAATATAGGGATAATGTTGAATTTTTAGACGAAAAGCCTAAAACAAAAGAAGACGCATTAAAAGTCGCTAGGGATTCAAATCGATTTACTTTAGGAGTGTTTTATCAAGAGGATAAAAAGCCTTATCATAAAGCTTTATACGGAGATCTTAACCCTGTCGTGAATAGTCCTTCTAGAGATGAAAGGTTAAATAAAATACGAAAATTTCTTGAACCTTAAAATCTTATGAAAAATATGGACTTAAAAAGTCTTTTCAAACCAAAGACAATGGCAGTTGTGGGTATCAGCAAAAAAAACCCCCTAAGCCCTGGAAGGATCATTTTCATTAAAAATGTGTTTGAAATGCAAGTTGAAACATATGGAATTCATCCTGAGGGTGGAGAAATAGAAGGTGTTGAGCTTTATAGGAGCTTAAAGGAATTACCAAAAACTCCCGATGTTTTAGTAATTGCGATACCTGCCAAAGCTACATTAGATTATGTTCAACAATGTGCCGATTACGAAATTCCGGGTTGCATAATCATCAGTGGTGGATTTGCAGAAATTGGGGGAGAAGGAATAACACGTCAAAAAAACCTTGTTCAAATTGCCACGGACAATGATATAGCAATTCTTGGTCCCAATTGCATTGGAGTTTATTCACCACCGTTATTAGATACCATATTTATGCCAACAGAACGCATCACACGTCCACCCAAAGGCTCAGTTGCATTAATTAGCCAAAGTGGTGGAGTACTCGTTGATCAATTTTTCCATAAATTTAATCAATTTAACATAGGGGTTTCTACTGCAGTTTCAATTGGAAATCGAGCGGTAGTAGATGAAGCAATGCTTTTAGAATATTTTAGCAAGTATGATGACGAAACGACCAATATTGCGTTTTATTTGGAAGCATTTAAACCATCAAAAAGTAGAGAATTTCTTAAATTGGCAAAGCATTCGAAAGACGACGTTATCTTGTATTTCGGAGGGTTATCTGATAAAGGAAAAAAAGCAACTCAATCTCATACAGCAAGTCTATCTGGCGATGCAAAAGTTCTCCAAGCAGCTTTAAAGCAAAACTTAATTATACAGCCATTAACTGAACTTGAGTTATTAACTGATTTAAAGTTATTGGATGTTTTATCTCGTAGGAAAAAGCCATTCGACCCAAATAGTGTTATAGATGGTAACGTCGCTATATTATCATTGTCTGGAGGCCATGGAGTTATTTGCGCGGATCTATTGAAAGAATACGGATTGAAAGCAGTTGATTTTACCGAAGAAGAACAGCAAGAAATGAGAGAATTAGTAAATCCGACAGCAAAAGACATAGCATCATTTGGAAATCCCATAGATCTTACAGGATCCGCTAAAGATGAGGATTTAGAAAACATGATCACATATTTATCAAAAATCGAAAGAATTGAGTGTATAATCGTTTTAATCTTGCCATATACTCCATCAATTTCATTCCAGATTGGAAGAAGAATTGCTAATACTGTTACGTTTACAAGGAAAGCGTTAGTTTGCTTTATTCCTTACATACCAAAATATGGTACCATAACAGAAGCTTTAGAGTTGTCTAACATTCCTGTTTTTCACAGTATAGAAGAAGCAGTAGTAGGGGTTTCGATGCTAAAAAAGAAGAGTCGAATTTTGAAAGTTAAAGAAAAACTATCGTAGAAACTAAAATTATTTTAGTTAAATCTTTTTTTAAAAGTATCTCAGTAACTTTTTAAAAGATTTTAGAGTTTTTAATTGAATCTCGTGATCTAAAATTAAAGGTAAGCAGAAATCCTTATTTCTTTTAAGAATTAGATTTAAATAAGGAAAAAAAATAAGAGTGCTTAGATTAAATTCTTTTAAATAGCCAGTTTTTACCAAAAGAAAATTAAAAGGAGGAATAGATTTGACAGATTTAAAAGTTGTTAAAAGGGATGGAAGTATCGTCGATTTTGACGCTAAAAAAGTATATGATGCGTGTATATCAGCGGGAGCAACAAAAAAGATTGCTGAAGAAGTCATGAATTCCGTAGTTGAAGATTTGCATCATATTAAAAGCGAAACTATTAGACGAAGAATTCTTAAAAGATTAAAAAAACTGGATAAAGAAGTCGCAGATAACTTGATAAAGTATGATATTGAACATCCAAGATATAATGAAGATGAATTTCTAAAATTTTAAAGACGTGAAAAGATTTCATTCAAAGAAATAGTGTTATATTTGCTGATAATAATATGGTCAATTTCGATATTATTTTTTGAGATTATTGGATATTATTCATATCTCATGGTTGCAAATGTGATTATCGCAACTGTCTTCTCGGCTCTAATTGCGTACAATGGTCTCGTGAATTCTCATGCATCAAATTGGTTTAGAGGACTTACGGGATTACTTGAAATCATATTAGGATTTGTTATAATATTTATTGATTTCAACTTAACCTCTATAGGGATTTTGTGGTTGCTTGGAGCTGAATTAATTGGATTGAGTTTTGCTAGTGTTCTAAAGGGGAGGTCTTCGGAGACAGGAGCAGCTTCCACAAAAAGGCCTGATACATTTGATCCAGAACCTTCACCTGAACCAAATCCTTTTTAATTCCTTTATGAAATGGATCTTTTTTTTATATATTATGATAATAACTCTATAGAATTTAAGCATATATTCGATATACTCATAAAATTTTATGCTTTTACCCAAAATCTAACCTAGTTGATTTTATAGATATAATAGATAAAATTTTTAAAGATTTTTTTATGATACATTTATAAATTCAAATAAATAGAGGTGAAACTTTGACCTTAGGAAAGCTACCAATCATTCTTTCAAGGATTAGTAAGGAAGATCTTGATAAACAAATACTTAGAACGGGAATTTTAGCAGAGTTGGATGCAATAAATTTATATGAACAAATGGCTAATATGACTGAAAATGAGGCGCTTAAACAAGTTCTATTGGATGTAGCAAAAGAAGAGAAAGAACATGTCGGTGAATTTCAATATCTTTTATTGGAACATGATACTCAACAAGCAGAAATGCTAGAAAATGGAAAGAATGAAGTTAAAGAAATGTTAGGCGAAAAATAATTAATTATCTTTTTTGTTTTATTTATTTATAGGAATTTAATCGTGATTCATATGATAACCCAATTAACCTTTGACTTATTGATTTTGACGATTATTTTAGGGTTTATAGGAGGCCTTTTTGATAATTCCTTTGGGATGGGATATGGATTACTCACTCCAATATTTTTCTCCTTAGGATTTTCACTACTAGTTATTGTTCCAACATTATTATTGTCTCAAGCGATCACTGGATTTTCGGGAGCGATTTTTCATCTTCTATTTAAAAATGTAGATTTTAAAACAGTAAAGTCAAAAGAGAGTAAAGTTGCTATTCTATTTACTTTTACAGGAATTTTAGGAATTATTTTTGCTTTACTTTTTATCATCAGCTTTCCAGTGATCGTTATGAATCTCTATTTAGGATTAATGATGATTTCAGTGGGACTTATAGTATTATTTAATCTCAGTCTAGTTGATTCCTGGAAGAGATTATACTTCATTGCGGCAATTGCTGGTTTTAATAAAGCTATATCAGGTGGAGGTTATGGTACTTTAGTCACTAGTGGACAGTTAATGACTGGGTCCAAGGTACGCAACTCTATCGGAGCGACACAATTATCTGAAGCGATCCTCTCAATATTGAGTTATATACTTTATATTTCTAGTTTGATCGATTTTTCAGAAACTATATTGACTATTCAGTTATCTTTAATTATGATTATCTCTGGTGTAGCTGCTTCCCCGATTGGGGCATTGATTGCAAAAAAATTAAAGGAAGAAACGGCTCGTAAGGTTGTTGGGATCCTTTCAGTAAGTTTAGGTGCAATAAGTTTGATAAGAATTTTCACGATTGGCATATTCTAAATTACTAAAATCATATAAAATTAGGATAAAAAGACTGAACGGGAATATTTTATAATATTCCCATTTCTTGAAAAATTAAACTGCTGTGCATCCCCTCTATTAATTCTTCATACATTGCGACAAGATATGATATATAAATATTCGGATCTTTGAAAAAAATAAAAAATAGACAAAGTTTTGAGATTAAAAATTAGGAATTAAACATTTATATCGATGCGAAAGATTTAAGTTCTTTAATTCTCGATCTCAATGTTACTTCTGAAATTCCCGTTACTTTACAAATTTCTTTTTGAGTTCGTGGTTGATTTACTTGTTGTGCACAAAGATATAGGGCTGCTGCGGCGAATCCTTTTGGATCTTTTCCACTAGTTCTCATTCCTTGTGTTTTGCAGCGATCAATCAATTCTAAGGCAATATTTTGGCATTCCATTGATAATTTTAATTCTTTATGATGTCTGATTATAAATTTATTTGAAGAAATTATTTTTGGTTTGACTTCAATTAAAGGAAGGATTTCTTCATGTATAGCTTTGAAATTCTTCATTAAATCTTTCGGAGTGATTTGAGCAGCATCACATATTTCCTCAACAGATCTAGCTAATTTATAGATCTTTATAGCTGTATAAAAGGAAGCTGCTAAAATATTATCAATACCTCTTCCTAAAGTCAATTTTTTCTTTACAGATAACGTATATATCTTATAAGCTTCTTGTGTTGCGTGAGTAGGTAAATCTAACTTACTTGCTAGTATCTTGAATTTGGGTAATGCTATCCATAAATTTCTCTCTAAACTAGTTCGCAGACCCCTATTTATTTTTGCAAGTCTATGAAATTTATTATAAGAATCAGGAGACAAGTCATTTCCTTTTCCATCTTTATATGAGTTAAAAATCGTTCGAGGACCAATAGGGGTTAAAACTTTTTCATTTTGACGTCGAGTATTTTTCTCATATATCGAATAATTACCTTTAGGTAATTCCCTAACTATTGGTGAAATAATTGTGCCACAATTCGAACAAACATTAAAACCATCTTTTTCAATAAGATTTTGGCTCACGCAACAATTCTCAAGGCTCTCAGTGTCTTCAATAATCGGTCTCCATTTAGTAATTGATTTTACATAGGTCATTTCTATTTTATTCCTCTTTTTATCTAAAATTTTCTTTTATCCTTTTTGCTTTCAGTGTAAAAGGCAGTCACACTCTTCTTTTTCAAAATCTAAGGGAACAACAAAATCTTTTAAAAAATCAGTGATCATCTGGATTGAGATATTGCTAATAAATGGTTTTGATCTGAAATGATAGTTTACAATCTTATCGAGATCCTCTATTTTATCGCTGACAAGTAAGATAAAAAAGTTATTAATTCCACTTAATCGAAATGTTTGAATCATGTAAGGACATTTAGAAATGATATCATAAACCTTATCTGGATCTTTTGTTTGAAGCTCAACGATTCCGAAAAATAGATCAATTTTGCTCAAATTGAAACCTGCTCTATAGGTCAAAGCACCTGATTCTTCTAACCGCTTGATTCGCATACCAACAGTAGGTTGACTGCGTTTTACATATTCTGCGATTTTTGTATGGGTAATATTTGGCTTTTTTTGAACAACTTCAACAATTTTTTTATCAATTTCATCCAAGGACAAATTTTTACTTAACATTTCTATTCTTCTCTAATAATTTTTTATTATGCTATATTATGACTTCGTGATATTTAAATATTTCAGTATTGTGATATCATATTGATCAATCAGGCTAGGGACCTTAAAAATCGGGTTTTATTTAACAAAATTGAAAATTCTGAGCGATTAAGGGGCATACAATTGAAAATTAAAATGATATTCATTAACTTATTGAGTTTAATTTATGAGAATTAGTAAATAATTGATCTTTTAGCTTGGAATTGTCGGTATAAAAAAATATTATATTATATAAGCGAATAAATTAAATTTTCAGTTTAAACCACTAAAAGTATGAGAACAGTAGAGTTAGCTTCAACAGGGGAACAAATACCAGTGATAGGTCAAGGACTTTGGGGTGTCTCAAGGTTAAAAAGCCTTTTTTCAGGTAAATCATATTATAATGAAATAAAGTCTGCATTAAAAAAAGGCATTGAACTGGGGTTAACACACTTGGATACTGCTGAGATTTATGGATTTGGTAAAGCAGAAGGAGTATTAGGTGATGTAATTAGGAATTATTCCCGTGATGATCTTTTTATCACCACAAAACTCTTCCCATTTCACCTTAGAAAAAAATCGATGAAAAATGCATTAAAAAAGAGTCTTCGGAGGTTAGGTCTTGACTATGTTGATCTGTATCTAATCCATTGGCCTTCAAAAATCATACCTATCGAAAAAGAAATGGCTGTGCTTGAAGATTTAGTCAAAAAAGGATGGACTCGCTATATTGGAGTCAGTAATTTTAGCGTAGAACAATTTAAAACCGCACAAGAGGCTCTTAAAAAAGAAGAGTTGGTGAACAATCAACTCCACATTAATATCACAAATCAAAAACACATTCACGATTCGTTACCTTACTATAAGAAAAATAATATTACTGTTACAGCATATAGCCCTCTTGGTCATGGTGGTTTCTCAGAATTAAGTGGTGATATTAAGAATAAGTTAGAGGAAATTTCCAAACGCTATGATGCTAGTATTCAACAGATAGCAATTGCGTGGCTAATTAACCATGAGAATATCATAACCATTCCTAAGGCTTTTAATATTGATCACATCGTTGATAATTCAAAAGCAGCAGATATTAACCTTTCACTCGAAGATATCGAAAGCTTTTATAAATTTAAGTAAAACAAATCTGTTTTTTACTCAATTTAATTTTACACACTCAAAAATTCCAGTTGATATTTAAAATTGTGGCTTAAAATATAGATAAATGAGATAATCTTGAAAACATGGAGTTTTTCAACTATTTCCTTTTGATCATCGCAAGAAGTAACAATAAATAGAAAAAAAAGTTATAAATCTTAGTTAAACACATGTTTTAAATGTAAAAAAATCTAAGTATAATAATGATTGACACAAATTCGAATTTGAAGAAACGCAAAGAGAGAAAAAACTTAAAAGCACTTCAACCCGATTATCCACTTGTTGCAATTGGAGCATCTGCTGGTGGATTAGATGCTTTTGAACATTTTTTCACAAATTTATCTTCAGATGGTAAAATGAGTTATGTATTGATAACTCATTTAGATCCCACACATGAAAGTTCTTTAGACGAATTAATAAGCCGATATACAGATTTAGAAGTAAAAACCGCTCAAGATGGGATGAAAGTCACTCCAAATACGATTTTTATACTCCCTCCTAATAGAACGATGAGCATCTCAGAAGGTATTTTGTTTCTTAAAGAACCCACCAAACCACGTGGACAAAGATTACCGATTGACCATTTCTTTCGTTCTTTAGCTATCGATCAAAAAGAAAATGCGATTGGAATTATATTTTCTGGTACTGGTAGTGATGGTACTTTAGGATTACGAGAAATTAAGGGTGTAGGAGGTTTAGCAATTGTTCAGGACCCTGATTCTGCAAATTATAAAGGAATGCCCCAAAGTGCAATTCAAAACGTTAGAGTCGATATAATCGGAACTCCGGTAGAAATTGCTAATTTGCTCTTGAAATATAGAGAAAATCTTGGGAAAATTCAATCAGCAAAAAAGAATATCGAAGTTGAAAGGGCTTTAGCAGACATTTTTCACAGTTTAAAATCCAATTATGGGCAAGATTTTTCGATGTATAAGCCTAGCACAATTAATCGAAGAATTGAAAGGCGAATGATAGTGAGGCAAATTCCTGATATTTCTGATTATGCTAATTTTATATTAGAAAATCAAGAAGAACTTGATCTACTTTTCCGAGAGCTACTAATTGGAGTTACCAATTTCTTTCGAGATAAGAAAGCATTTGCAAAATTCAAATCTGAAGTCATTCCATTTTTAATTAGAAATAAACAAATAAACGATACTTTAAGAGTTTGGGTTCCTGCGTGTTCTACAGGAGAAGAAGCATACTCAATTGCTATTATTTTACTGGAAAAAACGAAACTTTATAAAAAAAACTTGAAAATACAGATTTTTGCTACAGATGTAGATAAAGACGCAGTAGAAAAAGCTAGAATTGGTAAATATCCAGATAATATAATAGCAGACATCGATTCTGATCTTCTCGTGAGATATTTTGATCAAGTTGATAATATTTACGAAATTAAGAAAAAAGTAAGGGATAAAATAGTATTTGCTGTTCAAAATGTAATAAGAGATCCGCCTTTTTCAAAGATAGATCTGATTTCATGTAGGAATTTACTTATCTATCTCACAGCTGAGATTCAAAAAAAATTACTTGCATTATTTCACTATACATTAAATCCTGATGGGATCTTGTTTTTAGGTTCTTCTGAATCACTTGGCTCTATGTCAGATATATTTGATCCTATAGATCGTAAATATAAAATATTCAAGAAAAAAGAAATTCCATCATATAAAATGGATGAGATATCCATATTTCCGCCATTGTTTGATCGTTTTAAAGTCAAGAAGTTTGAAACTGGGAGAGATGTAGTGACGCTTGGATTAGAAGAGTTGATGCACACAGAATTATTAAATGCATTTTCTCCTCCTAGTGTTATTGTTGATGATAAAAATAGGATATTGTACTTTCACGGTCAAACCAATAAATTTTTTAGCCCTCCAGAAGGTTTTGCGAAAATGGATTTAATTTCAATGGCTAAAGATCCATTAAAAGTGGAATTATCAACTTCAATACGTAAAGCAAGATTAAAAAAAGAAGATGTGAAGGTAAAGAATATTCAGATTAATGAAAATGGGGATAATGTGAATATCGATTTAATAATACACCCAATATTGGAACCACGCTCAATGAGAGACTTAATGATGATAGCGTTCAAGGAAGTCCCATTGGAGTCAAAGGAGCAAGACTTTTTGACCACAAAAACTGGTGAAGATTTAATTGATTCACGAATAAAATATTTAGAAGAGGAATTAGAATCTACCAAGAAACATTTGCAAAGTACAATCGAGGAACTAGAAACATCTAATGAAGAGTTGAAATCAACAAATGAAGAACTACAGTCCTCCAATGAGGAACTCCAGAGTACTAATGAGGAATTGCAAACCTCAAAAGAAGAGCTTCAATCCATAAATGAAGAATTAATTGCAGTAAATACTGAATTAGAAGAAAAGATCCAAGAATTATCCAAGGCTAATAATGATCTGTCTAATCTAATGAAGAACTCAAAAATAGCTATTGTCTTTCTTAATCCAGATTTAACCATTAAACGCTTTACACCCGAATTCAGTAAGATTTTCAACGTTATTGAGTCAGATCTAGGACGTCCAATCTCACATATCGTTTCTAATTTAAAACATGCAACCCTTACTGAAGATATAAGAGAAATATTACAAAATTTAGGGATTTTAGAAAAAGAAGTCCAAACCATTGATGAAAACTGGTATAAGATGAAAATCTCACCCTACTTAACTGATGATAAAAAAATTGAGGGAGTAGTATTAACATTTTCGGAGATCACCATGCAAAAAAAAGCTACTGAAGAAATAGAATTTTACCGAGATCTCCTTGTTCATGAAATTAATAACATCTTTCAAGTATTCTCTTCCAGTATTGAAATGATAAAAGATCGAATTGATACTAATGAAGAGATAGATCATTCCTTTACCATTATTAGCAAAAATATTACCAGAGCAAGAAAGTTAATTAAAAATGTCCAAAAGATAGAAGAAATGTCAGATACTCCAGTTTACTTAGAACCTATTAATTTCCTCCCGATTTTAAATGATGTAAAAAATCATATCACTGAAATTGAGGAAAAAGACAGTCAAGCTGAAATTAAAATCGAAAATTTGTTAGATTCAGATACTATATTCATAGAGGGTGATGCTTTAATGAGCGATTTACTAGAAAATATTATTCTAAATAGCATCCGTCACAATGATAACCCGCTTGCTGAAATTTCAATTAAACTTTCTGGAATAACTAAAAATAACACAGATTATCTAAAATTAGAATTTATTGACAATGGAATTGGGATTCCAGATCAATTAAAAGAAAACGTGTTCCAACGTTTATATTATAAACGAAAGAAAGGGATTGGGATTGGTTTGTCCGTAGTAAAGAGAATTGTAGAACGATATGAAGGAGATATATGGGTGGAAGATAGGGTGGAAGGAGATCATAAACAAGGGTCTAAATTTATCGTATTATTGCCAATGAGTTCTTAAAGCTTGTTCTGACCAAAAATTCACTAATAATTTTTATATCTCTCAAATTATCATTGAAAACTGGGTTTTAATGAGGTAAAATCCTTTAGGAATAAATACTCATTTCTAAAGTTATTAGCTTGAGGAGAATTGAATAATATTTGTCTTAAGTAATTTCCAATAGAAATTTTAATCAATTGGAACGATTACAATTCCCTGGTTTTTCTGAATAGTAAAATTAAGCTTTCCTTTAAGATAATTATTTCCTTGATATTTAATGATTTCAATTGTTCGATATCCTCCTTTTAATGGATTTTGGAGTTTGATGATACTATCACTTGTTTTATTAATTATTTCGGAATGTATTTTTTTTAGAATTTCACCATCGATTTCATCAATAATAAGCGAGGTTACGGAATATGAATTTAACCACGATTTTAGTTGCAAAATGCCCTTTTTGATAGTTTCGATATCTGGATACTTACTAAATAAAACACTTAATGAATCCATAACAATTCTTTTTGCTTTTATTTTTCTTACTGCCATTTGAATTTGAAGTAGTAACCCACCTAAATCAAAATCCCCACTAATTTCAAAATCATCTTTAAAATGAGAAGATACATCAATAAACTCCCATAATCCTTGATTCACATGCTCTGAGATGTCCCATCCTAATTCTTTTGTCTTACTTATAACCGTTTCCTGATTTTCATCAAGAGTGATAAACACACCTGGCTCGTTAGATATGAGAATTCCCCTTATGAGAAATTGCACCCCAAAAATTGTTTTACCACTCCTTGGAGGGCCCATAACAACAGTTAATTTCTTTTCTGGTATCCCTTTTTTACAAAATTTATCAAATCCTTCAATTCCAATAGGAATTTTTGACATAATAAAATCCTTAGAGTTTTTATGCTTCACTATTTATTTGTAATAAAGAACTAATCTCCAGAGTGGAGAGATCTCCTACGATCTGTTTTGAAGGTTTTGGTAAATATTTAATCAATAATGGTGTGGCTATAATGCTTAATGATTTAGCAATTTTAGGATTTTCTTTAAGATCCAATATAGTTAAATTACATTCATGCCCTTTACAGACTTTTTCTAAATTTTCCATTGTTTTAATAGATTTAGAGCAGTTTTTATCCATCACGAATAATAAAAATGAAAACTTCGTCATTTAATTTAAAAAAAACCTACTATGAAATTTTATTACTTAATAACTCATCAAAAAGATAGGATTATAAATCTTTAGGCTAATATTTTAAAGAATAAAAAATATGCCTAAATCAATATAAGATTTCGATGATCTTAGTCCAATAATTCTTAAATGACAAGATATTTTTATTTAATGAGTTTCTGCTTTTTATTTCTCGGCTAAATTCCCTAAATATTTCTTTTATTCTAAGAGAGTTCAAATAAGTGATAGATCTTGTAATTACAGCTAGCATGTATATTTTTTTCCCTTGACGCTCATTTGAGCAAGAATACGAATCTAAAAATAAGAAACAACTTCTTTCAATATTTTTAAGATTTAAAAGTAAACTTTCACTCGCTGATATTGAATCATGACCATAAATTAAATTTGCGGCATGAAATAATTGTACTGTGATTTTATCGATGGGGAGAGTTATTTTTCGTTTGCTGGGATACGTTTTTTTATTAACTGGTCCTAATTTATCATCCCAAACTGCATGAATCAAGTAGGTATCTTTGATTAATTTATCTTTAGTGCTCTCTGTTTGAATAGGTACCTGTATGTCAACCGTTTTTTCAAAATGGTCATAAACTTGTCCAGATAATTGTTTTTCATTTAATTTTTCATGAATGATTCTAATCAAATCCTCTTCTTCTATGGGTTTTACAAGGAATTCATCTGCCCCTAATTCTTTTGCATAATCAATATCCTTTGGCATTGAAAGTGCAGTCAAGAAAATGAAGGGTACTTGAGAATATTTAGGATTTGATGAAATTTTCTTTAAAAATTCATACCCATCTATTTCGGGCATCATGATATCACTAATGATTATATCAGGTAAATAACCTTCACTCGAGAGTATCTTGAGTGCTTCATTGCCATTTTTAGCCGAAGCTACCTCAAAATCATGATCTTCTAAAATTAAATGAAAATTGAATAACAAATCTTGATTATCTTCTACAAGCATTACCTTTTTGAGTCCATTCTTCATTATTCCCACCAATATTTTTCTAACTTATACGAGAATTTGGCAAAACAATTGAAAACGTTGTTCCTCGATCTAAATTTCTTTTAGCATGGATCTTTCCACCATGCATTTGTATTATTGTTTTAGCGATAGAAAGTCCCAATCCAATATCTTCGATATGAGCGACCCTTTTAGAGCGATAAAAGCGTTCAAAAAGATGAGATAGATCTTCATCATTGATTCCAATTCCATGATCCACAAATTCGATTATAAGTTCATTAACATTTTTCTCATTAAGACGGTTAAAATTGGAATTCACAATTATTTCTGAATCTCTTTTTGAATATTTAATCGCATTATCTATGAGAATTTGAAAGACCTGTTTTATCTTATTTTTATCAGCATTTACTTTAATATTTTTATTTATGTTGTCTACTATCTTTATATTTTTCTCTTTTGCCAAGGGTTCCATAGATTCAATTGATTCAGATATTTCATTACTAAGTGAAAATCTTTCTATGTTTAAATTAATGCTACTATCATTTAATTGAGTAAAAGTTACCAAACCTTTAATTAAATCATCAATTGATTTAAGATTTCGATATACTCCATTAAATATCTTTTTTTCCAATTCAGAATTTATTCTTTCTCTATTTCTCTCGAGATATTTTAATGACATTTGTATGACCGATAATGGAGTTCGTAATTGATGAATGATATTTGAGACAAACTTCTCAAATTTTTTTTCAGTTGCTTTTAGCTTGGTGATATCTGTACCATAAATGTTTACGTATTCTGAACTCTTGATCGGAATTATCGTCAATAAATACTTATGAGACTTTCTATCGATTTCAATTGTTTTTACTTTATCTTTTAATAATGCTTGATTAGTTACTTTCTGAATAACTTCTGGGAGAGATTTTTTCTCATTTAACAAAAAAATTTTTTTAGCTCTTTCATTAGCAAAAAGAATCTTTCCTTTTGATAATCGAAGTATTGGAGCGGGATTTTCTGAAGGAAATTTACCAAGATCTAATAATTGATTGTTTCTTATTTCCAATAACTCCTCAAGATGGTCTTTATATTCTTCTAATTCTCTCTCATTTTTTTTGAGGTCGCTAATATCTGAAAATATTAATCCTAAATTCTCATTGCATCTAAATGCTTTCGCAATTAAAGTGCGTGGTCCAAATTTTTCATTTGTAGTGATTTCATCTAAAATCAATGGATGTCCAGTTTCTAAAACATGCTTGTATAAGTTGAATCTTTCTGTTTCTTCAATTCCCGGTACTAATTCAGTGATATTTTTTCCTATTAAATCCTTTTTGGACAAATCTGGAAAAAAATCACTCATCAAACTCTTATTAGCATCGACAAAGTTGAGATTTGAATCATAAAGGACGAATCCATCGATACTTTCTTCCCAAAAATTAGCATACTTAATCTCAAATTGAGAAAAGCTACTCATATCTAAAATAGTACCAGATATTTCTTCGATATCTCCTGTTGAACTAAATCTTGGAATTCCAACAATTGTAATGAATTTCGAATTACCATCTTTATTGATCATATGATGATTTTGAACGAACGGAGCTTTATTGGAGGTTATTTTCGAAAATAATATTTGAAATAGGTCTGAATTTTGAGAGTGAATAAGATTCATAAAGAAATGGGAGTTATCGATTGCAGAAAAATCAATGGAATCTTTTTTTAAATCCCATTTCCATTGACCTACAATATAAATATTTTTTTCATCTTTATAATCTCTATTGGAGGATATGCTGTTTTTCATCATTAAGTGGTCTTCTTTTGTTAGTAATTGTCATATATTTATACCTTATGATCCTTAGTATAACAATTGAATAGACAACAGAAAATATGAACAATTTAACTTATTTCATTAAAGTTTTATCAAAAACAGTATAAATAGTTGAGGTGAAGATTTCAAAATAGATGTCATCAGGAATAAGTTGTTTTATCCTATAACTTAATTGTTCAATTGTTTTTTCATCAATATCAGGTCTTAAATCTTCTAAATCCGGATCATGTTTATGAATGAAAATTGTTATGTCTAAATTACCCCCAAATCTTTCAATTTTTTCAATGATGCTTTTAAAATAATCCAATGCTAAATCATATCGCTCTTTATCTTGAATATCAATAACGTAAACTATTTTATATGCTTCCTTTAAATATTTTTCAAAATTATCTAAATAGTCTTCTCGATATACTTTTTGACCGCCTAAATCCCAAATACTATATCTTGAACCATTGATTTCATGCTGTATTATGTCCGCACCGAGAGTAGGGTTAAGTGAGATATAATCAAGGAGATTCGTCTTTCCAATTAGATTTAGTACAATAGATGTTTTGCCACTATTATCCAATCCCATAACAAGAATTTTGGAAGAGGAATTTTCATCTGTGCTACTCATAAATTTCTAACCTGATTACTATTTTAGACAAATTAGAATACTTTTTCAATATCATCCATTTTCCGTAAATTTTCAAGTCTTTTTTTTTCTAGATCTAACACGAAAGAAGCACTATAGGACAGGAATTTGAGGATATCATAATTTTTTAGAGTGTAATACTTGATATTCTCAATTTTTTCCGAACTTAGAA
>Ga0315542_1000076_pt1 | contig 48308 bp, 38 predicted proteins | sample SalMarSW160120MG_FD_202541 | JGI IMG/M metagenome (GOLD analysis project Ga0315542, IMG submission 202541) | Salt marsh sediment microbial communities from the Plum Island Ecosystem LTER, Massachusetts, United States - Salt Marsh Sediment SW1601-20 ...
CGAGCAGGCTCTCGGCGAAGTGGTCGTGCGGGGCGTTGTCGGTCCGCTCGGCGATGCAACCGGCCCGGGTCAGCGCCAGGCTCACCTCCCGCGCCAGGTTGGCCCGGGGAGTGCCGTTCAGTACCACCAGATGCACCGGGGCATCCCCCGGCCGCTGCCCCCAGTCCGGCGGCGGCAGGGAGTCTGCGTGCGCGGCCGGCGCCGGTGCGGGCGGCCGCCCCTGCTGCCCCCTCCCCAGCCACAGCGACAGCCCGCAGACGCTCAGCAGCGCCAGCAGCAGAAGGTTCGGCACCCGCTTCATGTCGGCTCGATCAGGGCCTGCTGCAGCAGCGGCTTGAGCTTGGCGTAGGTCTCGTCCAGCGTCTCGGGCATGAGGCGGACGTTGCCGATGGTGGTCATGAAGCTGGTGTCGCCGGTCCAGCGCGGCAGCATGTGCAGATGCAGATGCGCGGGGACGCCGGCGCCGGCGCAGCTGCCTCCGTTGTAGCCGCAGTTGATGCCGTCGGGCGCATAGGCCCGCTGCAGGGTGAGCTCCATGATCCGCAGCAGGTGCCCCATCTCCTGGAGCTCCTCGGGCGAGCAGCCCGCGAGCTCCGGCTGGTGCCGGTTGAGGACCAGCAGGAGATGCCCGTTGTTGTAGGGATAGCGGTTGAGCATGATGTACCAGCAGGCGGCGCGGTGCAGGACATAGTGCTCCTCATCGTCCCAGTGGAGGCGGTTGCAGAAGATGCAGCCTTGCTCGTCGATCTGCCCGGTCACGTAGGCGAACCTCCAGGGAGTGTAGATCCTGTCCATGCCTCGGCTCCCGTCGCGTCGGCGGCCGCCGTCAGCTCCGGCGGGCCTGCATGATCTCCGCCGCCGCCGCCAGCTCCGCCACGGTGTTGATCCCCACCACCTCGTCCGGATCGTCGACGGGCAGCGCCGCCACCGGCTCGCCCGCCGTTACCAGATGGGCGATCGTGTCGGTCAGGTAGAACTCCCGCTGATCGTTGTCCGCGGTCAGCCGCCGCAGAACGCGCTGCAGCGCGTCGGTGCGGTAGCAGTAGACGCCGGTGTTGTACTCGCCGATGGCCAGCTCGGCGGGCGTGGCGTCGCGAGCCTCCACGATCCGCTGCAGGCGACCGCCGGGGTCCTTGACGATCCGCCCGTAGGCGCCGGCATTGTCCACCACGCAGGTCAGCACGACGGCGGCGGCATTCTCCCGCCGGGCGTGCGCCAGCAGCCGGTTCAGGGTCCGGGGGCGCAGCAGCGGCACATCGCCGCTCAGCACCAGGGTCCAGCCTCCGGGCGTCAAGGCCGGCGCCGCCACCTGCACGGCGTGACCGGTGCCCAGCTGCGGCTCCTGCAGGACGAAGGTCAGATCGGCCCCGCCAAAAAGCGCCCGCACTCGCTCGGCCTGGTGACCGACGACCACGATCGTGCGCTCGATGCCGGCCACGCGGACGGCGGCCAGGACGTGCGCGAGCAGGGGCCGGCCCGCCAGCTCGTGCAGCACCTTGGCCAGGTCCGACTTCATGCGCGTCCCCTTGCCGGCGGCCAGGACGACGGCTTCCACCGGGGCCTGCTTCGCGCGATCCGTCATGCGTGTCCTTCTTCCAGCAGGGCGGCCTCGCGCACCGTCTCCCCCGTCACCTCGAGCACCAGGTTGTCGATCAGGCGCGCCGGTCCCACCCGGGCCGCCACGGCCAGCAGCAGCCGCCCCGCCACCACCTGCGCGGGGGCCAGCTCCGGCACGGTGCGGATCTCGGCGTAGTCCACGGAGTCCGCCGCGGCCAGCGGCTCCCGCAGGGCCTGCAGGATCGCCGCGGGCTCCCGCTCGCCCCTCGTCAGGCGCTCGCGCGCCGCCGCCAGGCCCTGCCACAGGCAGCGGGCCCGCTCCCGCTCGTCCGACCCCAGGTAGCGGTTGCGGGAGGAGAGGGCCAGGCCATCCGGCTCCCGGACCGTGGCGGCATCCACCACCTGCACCGGGAAGTCGAGATCCCGCACCATCTCGGCGATGACCAGAACCTGCTGGGCGTCCTTGCGGCCGAAGACGGCCACGTCCGGCCGCAACAGGTGGAAGAGCTTGGCCACCACCGTCAGAACGCCCGCGAAATGGCCGGGGCGGCGAGCGCCGCAGAGCCGGCGCCCGCGCGGACCCGGCTGGACCATCACCCCCCCGGTGCCCGCAGCGTAGATCTCGCCCACCTCGGGAGCGAAAACGGCCTGCGGCGCCAGCCGAGCCAGGGCGGCCAGGTCGCGCTGCAGATCGCGCGGATAGCTGGCATAGTCCTCCCCGGCGCCGAACTGGGTCGGGTTGACGAATATGGAGACCACGACCGGTCCCCGGGCCCGGGCCTCCCGTACCAGGCTCAGGTGCCCGCGGTGGAGAGCTCCCATGGTTGGTACCAGAACCAGGGGGCCCTGCCGCCGCAAGGGCTCGAGACGCGCGAGCTCGGCCCGCGAGCGGAGCAGATCCACGGCAGGTCAGTCCTCCTGCTCGCGCTCGCAGGACGCGAGGTATCCTGCGGGGCGGACCTGGGGCTCCGGCTCGGCCGCTCCCTCCGCGGCGGCGGTGGACTCCAGGCTGGCATCGGTGAACGAGTGCTCGGGTCCCGGGAAGGCGCCGGTGCGCACCTCCCGGCAGTACTCCTGCACCGCCGCGACGGCGGTCTGCCCGAGCTCGGCATAGCGCTTGACGAAACGCGGCTGGAGACCGGAGAAGAGACCCAGCAGGTCGTGGAACACCAGAACCTGTCCGTCGCAGCCCGGCCCGGCGCCGATGCCGATGGTGGGGATGTTCACGGCCTCGGTGATGCGCCGCCCCAGCTCCGCAGGGATGCACTCCAGGACCAGCGAGAAGCAGCCGACCTCCTCCAGGAACAGGGCCTCGTCCACCATCAGATCGCTGGCCCCCCGGCCGCGCCCCTGCACCTTGTAGCCTCCTAGCTTGTGAATCGATTGAGGCGTCAGGCCCAGGTGTCCCATCACCGGTATCTCGGCGGCCAGCAGCGCCTCGATGACGGCCCGCCGCTTGCGCCCGCCCTCGATCTTGACGCCGGCCACCCCGCCCTCCTTCACCAGGCGCAGCGCGTGGCGGACGGTGTCGCCGGGGCTGACGTGGAAGCTGCCGTAGGGCAGGTCGGCGATGACCGGCAGGCCCGGCCTGGCCCGGGCCACCGCCCGGCAGTGGTAGAGCACGTCCTCGACCGTGACCGGCAGCGTCGTGTCGTGTCCCTGGATGACCATGCCGAGGGAATCGCCCACCAGGAGCGCGTCGACGCCCCCGTCCCTGGCGATCAGGGCGGAGGTCAGATCGTAGGCGGTCAGCAGGACGATCTTCTCGCCGCTCCGCTTCTTGCGTCCGAAAATGCTCAAGGTCTTGTTCTTGCTCATGGCATGGTCCCTTCCCTGCCTGCCGGCCGCCGTTGACGGCTAACCCGGGGCGAAGAAGCGCGTCCCCTGGAACGTGTCGCCCAGCTGCTCGAAGAGGAGCTCGAAGTCCCGGGGCGCGTTGACGAAGTCCAGCTCGTCCGTGTTGACGACGAGCAGGGGCGTGGCGTCGTAGTGGTGAAAATAATAGCTGTAAGCGCGGTTCAGCGCATCGATGTAATCACGCGCCATGTCCCGCTCGTACGTGCGTCCCCGCCAGCGGATGCGCTCCATGAGCACGTCCGTCCTGGCCTGCAGGTAGATCACCAGATCGGGCCGCAGGATGCGCTGCTCCAATATGGTCGCCAGCTGGTCGTAGAGGGCCAGCTCGTCGTCGCTCAGGTTCAGGTTGGCGAAGATCCGGTCCTTGGCGAACAGGTAGTCCGAGATCAGCGTGCTGCTGAACAGGTCGTGCTGGAAGAGCTGCTGCTGCTGCCGGAACCGGCTCAGGAGAAAGAAGATCTGCGTCTGGAAAGCGTAGGCCGCGCGATCGGCGTAGAATTTCTGGAGAAAGGGGTTCTCCTCCACGACCTCCAGGTTCAACCGGCCGTCCAGGCGGGCCGCGAGCAGCTTGGCCAGGCTCGTCTTGCCGACCCCGATGACCCCCTCAACGACCATGTAGTGCCAGGGCAGCACGCCAATCAGCCTCCCCTCCGTTCCCGCCGCGGGGCAGCAGCTCCCGGCCCGAGGCCACCCTCACCCACGGTCCGTCGCCGGCCCGGATTCTCGCACAGGCCGCTGCGACTGTCTCCTGGGAATCGGGGAAGTGCAGGCCGGCGGCGATGTCCGCCAGCGGCTCGAGGACGAAGGCCCGCTCGCGCAGCGACGGATGCGGTAGCGTCAGCCGTGGATCATCGCTGGTGAGCTCGCCGTACAGCAGGATGTCGAGGTCGAGGGGTCGCGGCTGCAGGTGCGAACCGGGCCGGCGGCCGTGCCGCTGCTCGGTGCTCTTGAGCACCGACAGCAGGACACGGGGGGCCAGGAAGGTACGCACCTCCACGCAGGCGTTCAGGTAAGGGGCCTGCTCGCCGGGCCCCACGTACTGGCTCTCGTAGAGGCGGCTGACCGCGGCGAGCCGGATCTCGGGGTGGGTGGCCAGGGCGAAGAGGGCTCGCTGCAGATGACCCAGACGGCTGGGGATGTTGCCGCCGAGCCCGAGGAAGACCCTCTCGCCGCGGGACGGATCCAGCCGGTGAGTGGCGTTCACGCTTCCGTCTCCCCGGCTGCGGTCTCCAGCCACCGGCGGTCCCGGACGAGCGTGACGGACACCTTGCCCAGGAAATTGGGGATCGGCGGGTTCGGCTTCTGCACCGTGATCGCCACGCGCTCCACCGGGAACGTCCGCAGCAACACGCGGCACAGCTGCAGCGCCAGGGCCTCGAGCAGCTGGAAGGAGTTGCTGGCCGTGGTGTCGCAGATGAGGCGGTGGACCGCCGTGTAGTCCAGGGCGTACCGCAGGGAGTCCCGGGCCGCGGCCTGCGCGCAATCGGTCCAGAGATCGACGTCGATGACGAAGCGCTGGCCCAGCTCGCGCTCCGCCGGATGGATCCCGTGATGGGCGTACACGTCGATGCCCTGCAGGCGGATCCGGTCCATCACAACCTCCGGAGGCGCTCCGCCGCCGCCGCGATGCGCGCGTCCGGAGCCGTCAGGGACAGGCGGAACCATCCCTCGCCCTGCGCCCCGAAACCGATCCCGGGCGTCAGGACCAAGGCCTGCTCCTCCAGCACCCGCCGGCAGAAAGCCAGCGAGTCGCCGCCGCCGGGAACGCGCGCCCACACGTAGAAGGTGGCGCTGGCGGGGAAGACCGCGATCCCGGCTTCCTCCAGGGCCGCTTGGACGAGACGCCGGCGCGGGCCGTAGACCGCCATGACCGCCGTGCGCAACGCATCGCCCTCAGGCCCGAGGGCCGCTGCCGCCACCGCCTGGATGGCGCCGAAGACCCCGCTGTCGATGCTCTGCTTGACGCGGCCCAGGTCCCGGATCAGGTCCGCGCTTCCGGCGGCGAACCCGATCCGCCAGCCGGTCATGTTGAACATCTTGGAGAGGCTGTGGAACTCGACGATCCGCTGCTCCGCCAACGAGGCCACCGAGAGGAGGCTGCGCGGCCGCTCCCCGTCCAGCACGACCTCCAGGTAAGCGGCATCGTTGACCACCACGAGCCCGTGCTGCTCGCCGAAGCGGACGGCCTGACGCAGGAAGTCGGGCGGCGCGATCGCCCCGGTCGGGTTGTTGGGGTAGTTCAGGTAGAGCAGCCGCGTGCGCGGGCCGATCCGCCCCGCCAGGCCCTCGAGATCGGGCAGGAAGCCTCGCTCCGGATCCAGGGGGAACGGTCGCGGCACGCCGCCGGCCAGGATCGTCGCCTGGGTGTAGACGGGGTAGCCCGGGTCGGGCACCAGCACCTCGTCGCCGCTCTCCAGTAGGGCCAGGGGCAGATGGGCCAGACCCTCCTTGCTGCCGATGAGGACCTGGACCTCGCGCTCGGCGTCCACCGTCACGCCCTGTCGGCGCAGCAGGTAGTCCGCGATGGCCTGGCGAAGGGCCGCGCTGCCGCGATCCGCCGCGTAGCGGTGGTGGGCCGGCTGGCGGACGGCGGCGGCCATAGCCTCCAGCAGGATCTCCGGTGTGGGCCGATCGGGATCCCCGATCCCCAGGTCGACGACGTCGCGCCCCGCTTGCGCGGCGGCGCGCCGCGCCGCATCGATCTCGGCGAAGAGATAGGGGGGGAGCTGGGCGAGACGACCCATCCGACACCCTCCGCGTCCCGGCCGGCAAGGCCGGTGCGCTCACGACAGTGGACAGCAAGACCCCGCGGACCCTGGGGCCCGCGGGGCAAATAAAGGCGTTCCGGCGTTCCGGATCAACCTCCCTGGGCCGCTCGCCGGCGCTTGGCCGCTTCCAGCTGCAGAAACTCCTCCTGGCGCTGGACCTGCTGCCGGGCGGGTTCGACCCACTGGGGATCGCCCGCGGTCATGGCCTTGGCAAACATCTCCTTGGCATCCGCGTACTGCGTGCCGCACTCGAGGGCCATACCCCAGGCGTAGTAGATCTTGGCCAGGTACTTGCGCCCCTTGGACAGGAAATGCGTCTCGGCTTCCTGGGCCTTGGCGATACCCTTCTGGCACTGCCCCGCCTCGGCGAAGGTCATGATCAGGTCGGCCGTCGTGCGCTCGTCCTCCGGCTTGACCGCCAGGTACTTCTCGTAGCTGAGGCAGGCCTCGTCTTTGCGGTCCAGGGCGTCCTGACAGCGCGCCAGGCTGAGCAGGAAGGCGGGACGCTCCGGATCCTCGGCCACCAGCTTCTCCAGCAGAGGGACGGCCTCGGCGAACTGGCGGTTCTTCATCAGGACCTTGACCCGATCGTAGGCCGTGGAACCGCCCGCCTCGCCCGAGTACTGGCGGTACTTGACCAGGTACTGCTCCGCGCGCTCGCTGTTGCCGATCTTCTTCTCCTTGTCGGCCGCCTTGCGGCAGGCCTCGGCCAGCTTGGGCAGGGCACGTTCCTTGACGTTCTCGCACTTGTCCAGCAGCTCCTCGAAGGTGCTGACCGAATGGCGGTAGTCCTCCACCGCCATGTTCAGGATGCCCAGGTTGAACAGCACGCCGCAATCGTCCGGGGCGATGGATTGGGCCTTCACGAAGGCCACGCGCGCATCCTTGTAGTTCTTGAGGTAGGTCAGGATGGTCCCGAGATTGGCATAGTCGCCAGCCTCCGCGTCCTGGCCCCGTGCGGCGATGAGCTTCTCATAGATGAGCTTGGCTTCCGCGTACTTCCCCAGCTCCTTGTAAGCGCGACCCAGGGCGTTCAGGGACGGGATGTGATCCGGGCAGATCTCCAGGGTGGAGAGCAGGCGTGGAACGGCCTGTTCCCACTGGCCGGCATTGATGAACTGGAAGGCGGAGTTGTAGGCCAGATCGGCCTCCTGCTGCTGTCCCGGGGAACACTCCGCCCGAGCTTCCCCCGCCGCCGCCGCCGCCAACAGCAGCAGTCCGAGCAGAGCCAGCCGTGCCGTCCAGCGCATGTCATGGATGTTCCTCGGCCTCAGCACACCTTGACCTCCTGGTTCGTCAGCGGAACGGCCATGGGCCTCATAAACTTAGAGACGCCGTGAGCCCGGCGTTGCCTTAGACTAAGGGCTGTTCCGCAAACTGTCAATCACTGGTCCAGGGCCCCACTCCCAGACGCAGCAGCCCTTCCAGCACCCCCCCACCCACGGCGAGCGACTTGTCCGAGACCAGCCGCGGATCTACAGCTGCACCGCGCGGGTCAACATCTCCAACCTTCTCGCCGGCGCAAAGTTCCACCGCCGGGTGGACGAGACCTCGCAGCATCCCATCCAGCCGGCTCTGCACGGGGATGCCGGCCACCGATCCCACGACCTCGCCCTCCTGCACGAGATCGCCGATCCGGTGCCGCGGATCCAGCCGGCCCGGGGCCGGCGAACGCAGGATGCGCCGCGTCGTCTCGCCGGCCACGGTTCCGGGTACCCCCGTGTCGGCGGCGGCGGAGCCGGAGGCGATCACCAGGCCGGTCCGGGCGGCGCGGTGGGTTTCGATCACGAGGCTCGCGTCGCGCCCGCAAAGGAAACCGGGGCCCAGCCCGATCACCGGCCAGGGTCCGGCCGGCAGCGCCCGAGGCGCCTGCTTGGTCATCCGGGCGTCCACCAGCGCGTCGGGGGCGAGTCGGGTCAGCTCCCCGCCCTCCGGATCCACGATGACGGTCACGATCCCGCCGGCGTACTCCGCCGCACCGGCGGGGAGCAGCTTCCCTTTCACCCCTTCCAGCTCGATCTCGCCGCTGAAGACGGCCTCCGCGAAGGCCGCCAGCCGCCGCACCACCCTGGGGACGGACACCTCCGCACAGAGCACCTGGTAACCGCTGCGCACGAGCCGCAAGGCGACACCGGAGGCGAGATCGCCGGCTCCCTGGATCCAGATCCTGTTGTTTATTCTCGGCATGGTCCATCCCGCAGTCTCTTTGGCGGGAATCTGTTGGACGACTTACTTCGTGTCTTTTCTCAGAGGTCGGCGAAGCTGGCTGTAGACGCCCAGGGGGGTTCCGTCCTCGTCCTGCACCCAGGCGACGCCGCGCAGCACGGCCAGCAGTTCGGCGAGGATGCTGAGTGCCAGCTCCGGCGGTGTCTCGGCCCCCAGCGCCAGGCCCACGGGTGTGTGGACCCGTGCGAAGCGGTCGCGCTGCGCCGGCATCCCGGCGAAGCGCTCGGCCAGGACCCGGGCCTTGCGCCGGCTGCCGATCACTCCCACGTAGGCGGCCTCCTGGCCCGTTCGGGCCTCGGCCGCGAAGACGGCCTCCAGGTAGTCCCCGTCCAGCTCGTGATGCCGGCTGGCCAGGACGACGGCCGTGCGCGTCGTCGGGTCGAACCGCGCGGCCAGCTCCGCCGGTGTGGCCAGCAAGGTTGCCGCCGGTTCCAGGTCCTTCAGGAACTCGGCCCGGTCGTCCACCACCGTGAAACGCAGCGGCAGGCTCCTGCCCAGCTCCACCAGGGCTCTGCCGACGTGGCCGGCTCCGATCACCCAGCAGGAAGCGTTGACCGTGACCGGCTCGATGAAGATCTCCGTCTCGCCACCGCAGACGCCTGCGTCGCCGTTCAGCTCGAGCAGCAGCCGCCGGCACTGTCCGTCCCTGGCCGTCTCGCGGGCCGCCTCCAGGACCCGCGCCTCCACCACCCCGCCGCCGACGCTGCCGGTCACGGACCCGTCGGCCCGCAGCACCATCTTGCTGCCGGCGTGCCGCGGCACCGAGCGATCCGTCCGGATGACGGTGGCCAGGGCCCCCGCTTCACCACGCGCGGCCATCTCGGCCAGCAAGGCATAGATCCTCGGCGCGTCGCCAGGCGTCCAGTTGCTCTTTTCCGCGCTCACCGCTCGTGCCTCCTCCTCGGAACTTGCAGGCTCGACGCCGGCCGGCTCAGGCCAGAGAGGCCGGGGCGTCGTAGTCGGCGACGATGCCGTCATCGGACAGGGGAACCTCCGTCAGGGGCGCCAGGCGATCCGGCCCGGGAGCCGTCAGCTCCAGCAGCCAGGGCCGCATGGCCCCGTCGCGAACCACGCCGCGCAGGCGGCGGAAGGGCGCCACCGGCAACACCACCGGATGCCCGGGGCGCCCCTCCCGCTCCGGCACCAGGACCGCCTCCGGCTCCGCAGCCGATCTGGCCAGCAAAGCTGCGAGGCTGGCCGCCGACACGCGCGGCAGATCCACCGGATGCAGCCAGAGGTGCGTCGCCTCGGCCGCCAGGTCTTCCAGGGCCGCCGCCACGCTGAAAGCGGTCCCCCGCCCGCCCGGCCTTTCGAGCCAGCGCACCGCTGCCAGCGGCAGCTCGGCCCGGTACACCGTACCGGCGGCCGGTGTGGTCACCACGGCCACGGGGAACGCCAGCTCCCCGTAGAGGTCGACGATGCGGGCCAGAAAGCTCCGCATCTCGCCGGGCAGCCGGCACAGCCCCTTGGGCTGACCCATGCGGCGCGATTCGCCGCGCGCGAGGATGACCGCCCAGTCGCGCCGCTCGCTCACGCACCCACCTCCGGCGTCACGCGGCAGGTTCCCCGCAGGCTCGGCGCCTCGCCGCCCAGTTCTCCGAACACGACGATGGGCACGCTGGTTTCCGACATGACGCGGGCCGTGAACTCGAACAGGCCGAGGCTGTCCGCCAGGCCGCCGAGCTGCGTCAGGACCAGCAGGGGCGGTATGCCGGCCGGGACGCGGGACAGGTACCCGCCGGCCCCGGCCAGGAGGTGGAACATGTGATCCCAGCCCCAAATCGTGGCGGAGTCCGTTCCGCTCAGCCAGGGCACGTCCTGCCGGCCCTGACGATGCAGCACCTCGCCCAGCGGCCGCCCGATGGCGCTCAACCCCATCACCGCCACGGCGAGGCTGGTGCGATGCGGCCAGACCGGCTCGCCCGGCGCGTGCAGCTTGACCGGCAGGCCGGCGCTGCCGTCGGCTTCCACCAGGATCACGCGTCCCGGCAGCTGCGCCTCGAGCCCGTCCACCGCCGCGGCCGACAGGCCCCGCCACTTGCCGTCCGGATGGGTGCCGTCCCGCACGAAGAGCAGCGGCTCGCCGGCGGCGGGCGGTCGGGCCGCCCCACCGATCAGGTCCTGCCATTCCAGGGCCACGAGGTCAGGCCAGGCCGGCGGCTCGGTGCGCGTCGTGGTGGTGAGGACCACGGGACGGCCCTCCTCCCGGTAGACGGCGGCCATGGCGCCCAGCAGGGATGTCTTGCCCCCTCCTCCGAATAGAGCCACGACGTGTCCGGCTTCGCGCGGCAGGAAGAGGTGCCACGGCTCGAAGAACTGGTAGTCCATCCTGCCTCTCCGGCGCCGCTCAATCCGGCAGCCCCGCGTACCAGCGTTCCAGGCGGGCGGCCATGCGGTCCCGCCGGTAATGCTCGCACAGGCGCCGCCGCCCAGCCTCGCCCCAGGCCCGACCCCGCTCCGGCTCGCCCAGCAGCTCCCGCAGGGCCACGGCCAGACCCGCCATGTCCCCGGGCGCCACGATGCGACCGGTCTGCCCGTCCACGTTCACCTCGGCCACGCCGGTCGGCAGGCCGGTCGAGATCACCGGCAACGCGGCCGCCATGGCCTCGAGCTGCACCAAGCCGAAGGTCTCGCTGGCCTGCACGCTCGGCAGCACCAGGGCACGCGCACACCCCATGAGTTCCCGCAGCCGCTCCGGGGCCAGATCGCCGGTGAAGCGCACGCGCCGGCCCAGCCCGTTCCTCCGCACGCGAGCTTCCAGCTCGCCGCGCAGGGGTCCCCGGCCGACGATGATGAGACTAGCCTCCGGAACTTGCCCCAGCGCGTCGAGGAGCAGGCTGATCCCCTTGTAGTAGACCAGCCGTCCGACGAAGAGGAACGGTCCCGGAGACTCCGCGCGCGGCCCCTCCCACTCGCCGGGATCGATGCCGAAGGGGATCACGCGCACGCGCTCGGGGCAGCTCTGCAACGCGCCGGCGTGCGCGGCCAGACGGTACGACGACACACCCACGCCCACCGCCCGCCGCAGGCTGGCGCGCAGCAGGGGATGGACCAGGCGGCGGCCGAGGCGCTGGCGCGTGATGTCGGCGTGATACCAGAGGAACAGGCGCGGACCGCCGGAGCGCGGCAGCATGGCGAGGCAGGCGGCGGCGGCCGCCGGGTGGGGCCAGTGCAGCTGGACGAGATCGGGCCGTCCTTCCGCCAGCTCCCGCCGCAGCAGGGCCGGCAGCGACGGCGTCAGGGGCTGCGAGTTGAGGACGGCCAGCGAACCGGCGCGCACCAGGCATCCGGATCGTCCGCTGCGCGGCCCGACGATCCGTTCGCGGCGGTCCAGGCCGTCGGTGCCCGCCACCAGCGCGCGTACGTCGTGCCCGCGATCCAGCAGGGACTCGCACATGTGGCGCAGGACGGTTTCCATGCCCCCGCGCACCGGTGGATAGTACTTGCCCACTTGCAGGATCCGCATGTTCTCACTGTATCTCAATTCGGCCGGGAGTCCAGCCCGGGTTGCGGCCCCGCATCGCTTCGGACGGATCCTGCCGGGCGCACCCAAAGCAAGCGGCCCCTCCGGGGAGGGGCCGCCTCGCTGGCCGTTGGGTGCGGCCTAGTACATGTCCATGCCGCCGCCGGGAGGCATCGGCATCTCCTTCTTCTCTTCCGGAATCTCCGTCACGCAGGCTGCCGTGGTCAGCATCATGGAGGAGATGGAGGCCGCGTTCTGCAGGGCCGAGCGGGTGACCTTGGCCGGATCGATGATGCCGGCCTTCATGAGGTCCTCGTACTCCATGCTGGCCGCGTTGAAGCCCCAGGTGGCCCGCTTCTCATCGCGCAGCTGGGCCACGACGAGCGAGCCCTCCTTGCCGGCGTTCTCCGCGATCAGGCGTAGGGGCTCCTCGACGGCGCGGGCCACGATGTCGCGGCCGATCGCCTCCTCACCCGTCAGGGCGAGCGCCCGGACGCCCTTCTGGGCACGCAGCAGGGCCACGCCCCCGCCCACCACGATGCCTTCCTCCACGGCGGCGCGGGTCGCCGACAGGGCATCCTCGACGCGGTGTTTCTTCTCCTTCATCTCGGTCTCGGTCGTGGCCCCGACCCGGATGACGGCCACGCCGCCGGCGAGCTTGGCGAGCCGCTCCTGGAGCTTCTCGCGATCGTAATCGCTGGTGGTCTCGTCGATCTGGGTGCGAATCTGGTTGATGCGCCCCTTGACGTCGGCGGTTTTGCCCTTGCCCCCCACGATCGTGGTGTTGTCTTTGTCGATGGTGACCTTGCTGCAACGGCCGAGATCGGCGGTCGTGGTGTTCTCGAGCTTCAGGCCGGCGTCCTCGCTCATGACGCGGCCGCCGGTCAGGATGGCGATGTCCTCGAGCATGGCCTTGCGGCGGTCGCCGAAGCCCGGCGCCTTCACGGCGGCGATGCTCAGGGTGCCGCGCAGCTTGTTGACGACCAGGGTCGCCAGGGCCTCGCCCTCGACGTCCTCGGAGATGACCAGCAGCGGCCGGCCCATCTGGGCGATCTTCTCGAGGATGGGCAGCAGGTCCTTCATGCTGCTGATCTTCTTGTCGTGGATCAGGACGAAGGGATCCTCCAGCTCCACGCGCATCTGCTCGGCGTTGGTCACGAAGTAGGGCGAGAGATAGCCGCGATCGAACTGCATGCCCTCGACCACGTCCAGCTCCATCTCCATGCCCTTGGCCTCCTCGACCGTGATCACGCCGTCCTTGCCGACCTTGTCCATGGCATCGGCGATGATCTTACCGATGTCCATGTCGTTGTTGGCGGAGATGGCCGCGACCTGGGCGATGATGACGCTGTCCTTGACGGGCTTGGCCTGCTTCTTGATCTCCGCGACCGCCGCCTCGGTCGCCTTCTGGATGCCGCGCTTCATGAACATGGGATTGGCCCCGGCGGCCAGGTTCTTCATGCCCTCGTGGATGATCATCTGGGCCAGCACCGTGGCCGTGGTGGTGCCGTCACCGGCGATATCATTGGTCTTGGACGCGACCTCCTTGACCATCTGGGCGCCCATGTTCTCGAAGGGCTCCTTCAGCTCGATCTCCTTGGCGATGGTGACACCGTCGTTGGTCACGACCGGCGAACCGAACTTCTTGTCCAGGATCACGTTCCGACCACGCGGGCCCAGGGTGATCTTGACGGTGTTGGCCAGCGCGTCCACGCCCTGCTTGAGCAGGTCGCGGGCGTCCTCGTTGAAACGGATCATCTTGGCCATGCTTCCACTCCTTCATGTTGACGAGTGCAGACTATGCGGATTGGTGTCCGCTCCGGCTCAGAGAATGGCCAGGACGTCGCTCTCGCGCAGGATGAGGTAGTCCTTTCCGCCGACGGTGACCTCGGTGCCGGCGTACTTTCCATAGAGCACGATGTCGCCCTTCTTGACCTCGGGCTTGACGCGTTCGCCGGCATCGTTCACGCGACCCGGCCCGACCGCCACGATCTTGCCCTGCTGCGGCTTCTCCTTGGCGGTGTCGGGAATGATGATCCCGCCCTTCATGGTCTCGCTCTCCATGGGTTCCACGATGACGCGGTCCGCCAGCGGCTTCATGTTCATGACCATCGTCCGCTCCTCCTTTCAGGGTGCCATTTATCGAAAACTGGTTTCAGCAATTGAACCCTGCGACTGCCAGAGCGGTAGGCAATATACAAGCGGGCTTGCCCGGCGCAAGGAAAAAAGTCCGGCGGCCCGTGGGGCTGACGCGATAGCGCCATAATGACATGACGGGTTGTAACTCTTTCTTCTATAATTTGATGGGATAGCAGCAAAGCGGCCGGCCCGGGAGGCCGGCCGCTATCACGGAGACGGCTCCACTCAGGAAGCCGTGAGCACGGTGAAGGGCTCCTCCAGCAGCAGCTCCCGGTTCCAGTAGATCCGGAGGCGATACTCGCCCGGATCCCGGGACCTGTCCGCGGAGATGTCCAGACTCGAGTCCAGGCTGAAGATCGGGCCGGCCGCGGTCTGCTCCTCCTCGCGGCGATATACGTGATCCTCGGCGTCGAGCCAGCAGACGCGGGCCTTGTATCCCTTCTCCAGCGGAGCCAGGGAGATCTCGGCGTACTTCCGGAACAGCTCCTGGCCATCGGGCCGGATCCAGACCAGGTGCACCGAGTGGGTCCGTTGCGGCTGTACGCCCGCGAAATCCACGAAGGCGCGCACGTAGGACTTCTCGGCGATGCGGAACTCGTGGCCGACGCCGAGGCGCTGGCCGCTGCGCCGACTCACCCGGCGGCAGAAGGTGACCTCGGCGCGGAAGCTGTCGGCCGCGCTGCACGCCTCTCCGTTGCGGACCCGGCGCACGGCATCCTGCTCGCAACCGGCCAGACCGGCCAGCAGCTCCATCAGCAGGAGGCAACCGACCAGCTTCTTCGCCGTCATGATCTGGACTCCTTTCCCGCTCCGGTTCTCACTTCAGGAGCAGCATCTTCCTCGTCAGCCCGCGCTCGGGCGTCTCCAGCCGGTAGAAGTAGAGACCGGAGCTGACGCGGGCTCCGCGTCCGTCCGTGCCGTCCCACACCTCGGTGTGGGGACCGGCCGCGAGGCGCCCGGCCACCAGGGTCCGTACCAGCTTGCCTTCCAAGTCGTATATCCGGAGAGCCGCTTGCTGCGCCCGCGGCAAGCTGAAGCTGATCTCCGTGCGTGGATTGAACGGGTTGGGAGCGTTCTGGCCCAGGTCCAGGCGGGCCACCGGCGTCCCCGCGGCGGAGAGGCTGCTGATGCTGAAGTCGCCGTCCGAATCGTCGCTGGCGATGTTCTGCTCGGCGTCGAGGACCACCACCCGGAGGCGGCAGGTGGCGGCATCGATCTGCGGTACCGTCCAGGACCAGCCGTTGTTCAGGGGCCCGCTGACCAGGGTGTCGGGATAGCTGGCGCCGCTGTCCTGCGAGAAGAGGACGTGGACCATGACCACCCCGATGTCGTCGCCGGCGTTCCAGCCGATCTTGAACACGTCGCCGCCGCCGAGGGACTCGCCCCCGTTGGGGCTCTGCAGGACGATCGTCGGCGGAGCCGCGTCCTCGATCACCTCGCGCGCCACGAGCAGGAACTCGTCCACGCCCGCCTCGACGACCGATCCGCTGCCCTCGTCCGAGGCGACGAACCGCAGGCGGACCGACCCGCTCACGTCCACGTGATCCTCGAGGCTGAACTCCTGGTAGGACCAGCTGCGCAGGCTCGACTGGGTGCTCTCCAGGTTCGACCAGGACGCGCCATCGTCGCTGGCCTGGACCAGCCAGACGTCCTCGCCGGGGCTGTTGCCCGTGTCGTTGGTGTACCAGCGGCGATAAGTCAGCTGGTACGTGAGGTCGCCGGCGGCGCCGTTCAGGTCGATCCAGGGACTGAACAGGGTCGTCTTGCCCCCGTCCACGTCGTCGGTCCCCTGGCTGGAGCCTGCCGGATCGTTGCCGGTGATCCAGCAGAGCGTACCAGGGCTCGGCGTGGCGTCGTCCTCCGGCTGCACCGGAATGCTGCCCTCCCAAACGCCGTTGGGATCCACGCGGCTCCAGATCCCGGTCGTGGCGTCGTCGTCGCTGTCCCCGACCGTCCACCCGTGATCCGCCTCCATGTCGTCGGCGAAGACGACGCTGGTGCCGCCGACCTGGAAGCTCAGGAGGTTCCAGGGAGCCCCGGCCGGGGCCACGCTGGCGTTGGCGGCCGCGTCGCGCGCAGTGGCCCAGTACTGCACCAGGGTCCCGGAGGGCTGGCCGGGGATCTGAGCCCGGTACCGCCCCGTGCCGGGGTCCACCAGCGCCAACGTCAGCTCGCGGGGACCACCCGTGGCGGACGATGTGTAGTAGAAGTGCGTCTCGGCCAGCGGTGATTCGTCCGTCACCCAGCAGTCCACGTCGTAGGGTCCGACCGTGTCTTCCGTGCCGGGCAGGGTCGCCAGGTCGAGGTCCGGGCCGGCAACGTCTACCAGGGAGAAGTCGAGCCGGGTGGTCTGCTCCTCGAATATCGTCACCGCATAGGACGTGTCCGGCCGGAAGCTGGGGTGCTCGCAGACCACCGTGTACTGGCCGGCCGGCGAGCTGCCGAAGTAATGGCCGTTGGCCTGGGTGAGCAGGTTGCGGCCGCTCTCCAAGATCCGGATCGTGGCGCCCGCCACCGGCGTCCCGCCACCCGAGACGTTGCTGACGTCACCCTCGAGATAGCCCTGGACCTGCGGCAGCACCGTCTGGAAGCGGATGGCCCGCCCCGCCGTCAGGGTCGCCGCGCCGGGGGCGTACCGGTTGTAGTAGGTGTAGAGAACGCCGTCCGTGTGGTCGTGGTTCTGGATCCCCACCGTGGCGTAACCGGTCTGCGAATCCACCAGGTTGACCGTCTGGTACTGCAGGAGAACCGGACCGTCGCCGGTGTCGGAAGGGTGGTGTGCGGGGTCGTAGAGGATCGCCTGGAAGGTCTCGAGGCTGTTGTTGTAAGTGCTGCGCAGCCGGCTCCATTCGATCACGAAGCGGTGGTTGGCCGCATCGTTCCAGGCCAGCACGTCGGCGCCGCTGTCCAGATCCAGGTCGTCCCAGAAGGCGGCGATCAGGTCGTCGGGCGCGCCGGCGCAGGGCAGGCTCCAGTTGCGGTAGTTGACCACGTAAGTATGGCCCATGGCCAGCCAGCCGTTGGAGCAGACCGTGATCCTGCTGTAGGAACGCCCGTAGAAGGTGAAGGTGAAGGGCAGATCCACCGGGACGCTGTCGTCCTGGCCATCCCCGTAGTCGCTCAAGCCCAGGCTCGTGCCGCTGCCGCCGTAATCGGGATCGATCTCGACCCACTGGTAGGCCGGTGCCAGGGAGTAGGCCGTGTCGGTGTCGTCGAAGCCGTAGTAGTTGTAGACGTCCGGGCCCGCCGGATCGTCGCTGCTCTTGGTGCCGACGGTGGCCAGGCAGAGGGCCGTGTCCAGCGCTCCGCTGGCGAACGCGAGGGCCACTCGGAAGGTCACCTGGTGCCCCGCGTAGCAATCGCCGGTGATGCTGATGGCGAAGGGATCCCCGCCGTTGTCGCCGGTCTGGTCCACGCCGAGGCTGCCGTAGCTCCCCTGGGCATCGGTGATGCTGATCCAGGGGCTGCTGCAGAGCAGGGTCGCGGTGGCACCGCCGATGGCCAGGTCGCCCGCGTTGTGCAGCTGCACCGTGAACGCGCCGGACTCGCCGGGATCCAGGTTGCCGCCCGGGCCGCCGAACTGGAACGAGACGACCTCGCAGGCCCCCGCGTGCACGGTGAGCTCCAGCAGGGAGGTCCAGTCGCCCGCCCCTGCCGCGGCCGCGATGTGCAGCGGGATCACATGCCCGCTCGGGGCGCCGGGAGCGACCGCCAGCAGGTAGCCGCCGCTGCCCCAGGCCGCCGCTCCCGGAGCGAGATCCGGATAGGTGTCGGAGCCGTCCAGGATGGTGACGAAGGGATCGTCCGCCGACAGCACGGCGGAAACGCCGGTGACCCCCGCCGTGCCCAGATTGGTCAGCTGCAGGCCGAGTTCCAGGGTCTCGCCGGGATTGACCTGGCCGTCGCCGTTGCCGCTGCTCGCGCCGACGCCGTCGTCGTCCACGCTCGCACCGGTCTGCGCCAGGTAGGCCGTGGTGGCGCCGACGGTGAGGCTTCCCCTGTACGGCAGGAAATCATGACGCGTGACGGTGACGCTCAGGCTGCCGCCGGTCAGCGGCGGCAGCGGCAGGACCACCTGTCCCGCAGCGTCGGTGTACCCCGTCACGAGAACTTCTTCCCGCTTGAAGAGCGCCACGCGCGCGTTCGGCAAGGGAATGGCCCCGTTGCCGGTGACCGTGACCGGCAGGCTCCTGGTCCCGATGGGTACGGCGGCCGGGTAATCCACGAGCACCTCCTTGGGCATGCCGGTCCACATCTCGGTGGCCGGATCGCCTATGAGATTGCTCCAGACCGACCAGGTCTCCACCCGCACCGGCTCGGTCCCCTGGTAGTTGTTGTACATCTCCAGCTTGCCGCGGGCATGGGCCGTACCCAACCGGTAGTCCCCCAGATTGAAGGCGCCCTCGACGATGCCCTGGTAGAGGCAGTTGTTGTAGCGCGTGTGGGTGCCGATGGTCGCCAGACCGATAGCCCCGATTCCGCCGCCGCCCGCATGCCGCAGAAAGGCCTCGGAGCGGCACTCGCTGTCGTCCTTGAAGGAGCCCGTGTCGCAGGTCAGCACCACGCAGAAGGGCAGTTTCTCGCCGTTGGTCGAGGCGTTGATGTGACCCGTGGTGAAGTTGCTCGTTCCCCAGTAGCCGCGGTAGCCGAAGAAAGTGTGGCCCCGGTTCAGGCTGTTGAGCATCAGCGTCGGCCAGTTGCCGCTCCAGATGGTATCGATCTCGGCGTAGCCCAGGTCCAGCAGCTGCGTCTTGGCCCACTGATTCACCCAGACGCAGCTCGGACCGGAAGAGGTGGGGTCGCCGGTCAGGCTGGCGCGCCGGAACCAGCCCGGGTCGTTGCTCATCCAGGGATCCGTCTCGTACGAGACGATCTTGTCGACGATGGTCACCAACTCCGCGAGGCTGCTGTACGAGAGCCGCCCGATGTGCACGTCGGACAGGACGTCGCCGCCTTCCAGGGTCGTATAGTAGTGGTCGCCCTCGCCGCCGTACCCCGAGACCGACTCGTTCCAGGTGGCCACCGGGTAGCTGCCGTTGGCGTCCCCCGCCAGCACCACGTACTCCAGGGGCGGATCGGCCGAGTCGTAGATGCCCTGGATGTAGGTCTTGATCTGGCTGTTGCTGGTCCCGGTCTGGCTCGTCGTGACGAGCCGCACGTCGTAACCCTGGCGGCTGCGCCAGTCGAGCAGCGGCTGCAGGTCGTTGATGACGCTGGCGTTGTCTGGACAGATCAGGAGATAGGTGCCGGGTCCGTAGCCACCCTTGGCTCCCGTGTAGCCGAGGACCGTCGCGCGCAGCAGGTGCTCGAAGGACTCCGGCATCAGCCGTGCCTCGTGGCTCGCCGGGACCACCCCGGCCTGCGGGCTCAGCTCGAGCTCCACCGTCACCTGGTCGCTGACCGCCAGCTCCCCGGCGGCAGGATCGTAGCGCACCGGGTTGAAGGTAACGGGCACCACCCACTGGTCGCGGATCTGCGCGGGCTCGCCCACGCTCGCGACGGGTGTGTCGTCCAGGCCGCGCTGTGCGTAGTAGTCGCGATCGAGGGCGAAAGCCCCGTCATCGTCGGGCTGGCCGGGCAGGATCCGGTAGCCGGTCAGGATGCGCTCGCGACGCTGCACGTCGCGGATGCGGGCCCGCATGCCGGGCGGAACGGCCACGAGACGGGAGTAGACGGGCAGCACCGCCTGCCCCTCCTCCCCGCGGAAGGCCCCGCCGGGGATGGAAAGCTCCTGCCAGGTCTCGCCTCCGGCCTGGACCTCCTTGCTGACGAACTGCAAGACTTGCAGCTCGAGGGTCAGCGAGGAACCGTCCTGCGCCGCGATCCGGCACAGGGGCGGCTGTCCGGCGCCATCGATTGCGAGGGCCAGCGGCTCCTCCCCCAGGACGGTGGTCACGCCGGCGAGCAGTAGCCCGAGTGTGAAGATCGCAATCCTGACCGTGAGCCGTCCGCGCATGATAGCCTCCAAGAGCGTTGGCGGGAAAAACGAGTCGCTGCGCCAAGGTGCAGGTTGGTGGTTCAGGGGTCCCATTATACCCGATGAGACGGCGAGGTGGGCAGCATTAATATGGCAGGGAGCGCCTCTCTTTATCACGAAATTGTCACGACGAAAGTCCAAGGTCCGCGTTTCTCATGGCGCGATGCCCGTGATATACTGGGCCGCGTCCACCGGGGCACTCCGCGCACCATCCGCCAGGGGAGGAACATCATGAGGACGAGCCTCGCGCTGCTGCTGGGGCTATCGCTGCTGACCGGCGCCTCGGCTGCGTCGGCCGGCGCGCTGCACGTGCCCGGCGACTACGCCCAGATTCACGACGCTGTCCAGGCCTGCGCCTACGGCGACACCGTGCTGGTGGCCGCCGGCACCTTTTCCGACTGCACCCACGAGACGGAAGGGCCCGGCAGCACGCCGGCCTGCGTCATCATGAAGTCCGGCGTGACCCTCATCGGCGCGGGCCGCACGCTGACCACCGTCGACGCGGATTCCTCCGGCCGCGGCATCTATCTCGACGGCTCCGGCGACTGCCGCATCGAGAACCTCAAGATCACGCGCGCCTTCGCCCAGGTCTACGGCGCCGGCCTCCTGCTCAAGAACTGCGACGCCAGCGTGGCGCTGGCCCATCTCGCTGTTTCTGGCAACTACGATGGGGCAATCATCTGCCTCGTGGCCGCCTCGCCGACCATCACCGACGTGGAGATGATCGGCAACGTCAACAAGCAGGGAGGCGGACTCGAAATCGAGGACGGCAGCAATCCCTTCGTGACGGATTGCACGATCTCCGACAACGACGCACCGACGGCGGCCGGCGTTCTCATCCGTGGCAGCGCCCCTGTCCTGCTGGATTGCCGGATCGAGAACAACACGACTACCGCGCCCTCCGGAACCGGTGGCGGGGTGCTGGCGCTGAACAGTGCGCCCGATATCTCCGGCTGCGTGATCAGCGGCAACACCGCCCACGGCAACGGCGGCGGCGTGGCCTTCATGGATGGCAGCATTGGCAACCTGACCGCTTGCACCGTCACCGACAACATCGCCGACGGCACCTACAGCGAGGGCGCCGGCATCTTCATCAGCCAGGCAGCTCCCGCAATCACCGGCTGCTATGTGGCCCGCAATCACACCACGGGGGCGTACGGCGTGGCCGGCGGTCTGAACGTCAGCTTCACGCCCAACGCCACGATCAGCAACTGCACGTTCGACGCCAACGCCTGCAGCGCCGGCGGCTACGGCGGCGGAATCACCTGCCAGTTCGGAGCGGCCCCCACCATCGAGCGGTGCATCATCGCCAACGCCGCGACCGGCGAGGCCATTTACTGCCTCGGCGCGACGCCGGTGGTGAGCTGCTGCGATCTTTACGGGAACGCCGGCGGAAACGATCTCTGCGGCACCGACGGCGGCGGCAACTTCACCATCAACCCGCTGCTCTGCGGGACCGGACTGGGGGACATCAGCAGCTACAGCCCCTGCGCGCCCGGCAACCACCCCGCAGGCGCGGGTGCCTGCGGCGGCCAGATCATCGGCAGCGGCGCCGTGACCTGCAGCATCACCGGGGTGGGCGAGGCACCGCCGGCCGCGCAGGCCGCTCTGGGAAACGTTCCCAATCCCTTCAACCCGCGCACGACCATCTTCTTCGTCCTGCCGGAGGCGGGCCCGGCTCGCCTGCGGATCCTCGACCTCCGCGGCCGCAGGGTTGCCTCTTTCGCCTGGGACGAGCTCGCGCCCGGCCGGCACGAGCTGCCCTGGGACGGAACCGACATGCATGGTCGAGCCCTGCCCAGCGGCGTCTACCTCTACGAGCTGAAGGCTCCCGGCTTCACCCTCACCGAACGGATGGCCCTGATCCGATGAAACTTCACTTGCCGGTCCATGCCCTGCTGGCCGGTGTGCTCGCCCTGGCCGCCCCGGCGGCGGCCGGGGCCGCCGCCGGCCTCACCGAGGCCCCGCCGCCCGCGGCCTGCCGGCTGGATGCCGAGCGCACGATCGTTACCTTTCCCACCACCGTCCCCGCGAACGGCGGCGACCGGCCCGCGGTTCTGCATGCCCTGGTGCCGCTGGCCGCCGGCACCCGCAGCTGCTCCGTGAAGTTGCTGGAGGGGCAGGCCGGCCGGCTCTTCCTTGCCGGCGGCGTCTACCGGCTGCGGGGCCGGCCCGTGGTCTCGCTCGTCGTGGAGGATCCCGGCCCCGGTCCGCTGCGGATCGCCGTGCTGGGCGACGGGGGCGCGGCCCCCGGCGAGCCCGCCGCGCGCCTGGACCTGCCCGGCTTCGCCGCCGCCTGCGGGCAGGCTTTCCCCGCCACGGCAGCCAAGACGGGAGCCGGCCCGCGCGGCAGCTACGTCGTCATCTCGGCGCCGGAGTACGCGTCCGCCGCGGCCACGCTCGCCGCCTGGAAGCGGCGCAAGGGCTTTCCCACCGCGGTCGCCCTGACCAGCGAGATCGGGACGGCCAACAGCGCGATCAAGGCCTGGCTGCAGGATGCTTACGACACGTGGCCCGATCCCCCGGCCTACGTGGTGCTCCTGGGGGACATCGACGACATCCCCGGCTGGAGCATCGCCCAGAACCTGACCGACCAGCCCTATGCCTGCCTGGACGGCGACGACTGGCTGCCGGATCTCTGTCTCGGCCGTCTCTCGGTGGAGAACGCCTACCAGGCCGAGACCGTCGTGGCCAAGACCGTGGGCTACGAGCGCTCGCCCGACCTGGCGGATCCCGGCTGGTTCACCCGCTCGCTGATGGTGGCGGCCAACTACCCGGCCGTCACGCCCGTCGGCACCATCATGTGGTGCGGCCGGCAGCTCGAGAAGCTGCATTTCGATCCGGCGGCCGCCGTCCTCTACGATCCCTACGAGTTTCCCCCCAATCCGGATCACCGGGTCTGGGACGGCGGCGAGCTGATCACGGGCTACCTCGAGGCCGGAGTCTCCATCGTGGCCTACCGGGGCTGGGCTTACGGGGTCTTCGGCTGGCAGCCGCCCGAGTTCACCACGACGGACATCCCCGGCGTGGAGAACGGCGCCAAGCTGCCGGTGGTGCTGAGCTTCGTCTGCGACACCGCCAACTTCTCCCACGAAGAGGCCTGCATGGGCGAGGTCTTCCTGCGCCAGGGCACGCCCACGACGCCCAAGGGTGCCGTGGCCTTCATCGGCAACACCGAGTTCTGGTCGCACACCCGCTTCAACGACGCCCTCGCCCTCGCTTTCTTCGAGCGCGTGATCGACCCCGGCATCACCGACCTGGGCGGCTGGATCCTGGCCGGCAAGCTGCGTCTCATGGACTACTTCCCCCTGGAGATGGAGGTCGCGAACGAGACCGAGGAGTCGGTGGAGTTCTACTTCAACATCTACAACCTGCTGGGTGACCCGGAGCTGGGCTTCTGGAAGCAGACGCCGACGGCGCTCACCGTCTCCCACCCGGCCGCCCTGGCGGCCGGCGCCAACCTGCTCGAGCTGAGCGTGCGCGAGGCGGACGGGAGCACCCCGCTGGCCGGGGCGCGGGTGGGGGTGGTCCAGGGCGAAACGCTGCTGGGCTGCGACTTCAGCGACGCCGACGGCGTCGCCCGGGTGGCCCTGTCCCCGGTGGCCGCCTCGACACCCGTGCAGCTGACCGTCACCTGCCCCGGCCGGATCTGCTACGAGGCCACCCTCGCGGCCGGCGACGGCGGCGCCGCCCACCTGGCCGCCGCATCCTGCGCCGTGGACGACGCCCCGCCTGCCGGCAGCGGCAATGGGGACGGCCTGATCAACCCGGGCGAGACGATCGCGCTCACCGTGAGCGTGACCAACGGCGGGGCGGCCACCGCGACCGCCGCCGGCGGACAGCTGAGCCTGCTCGGACCGGCGACCCTCGGCAGCACCGGCGCCGCGTTCGGCGACGTCCTCGGCGGGCAGACCGTCGCCGCCGACGCCCCCTTCCTGCTGCAGGTGGACCCCGGCGCCGAGGACGGCGTCGGGCTCACCGGCCTGCTCGAGGTCACGCACAGCGGCGGCACGGCCGATCGCTCCCGGCTCGACCTGGCGGTGAGCGCCCCGGCGCTCACGGTGCCGGCGATCAGCCTCTCCGGGGACGGTCTGCTGCATCCCGGAACCGAATCCGCGCTGGTGCTGACCCTGCACAACGCGGGGAGCGCCGGCACTTCCGGTGGCACGGCGGTCCTGGAGCTCGCGCCGCCCGGCACGGCCACGCTCACCGACGCCGCGGGGACCTTCGACGCCCTGCCGGCGGGCGGCAGCGTCGCCACGACCGCCGACGGGTTCGGCCTGAGCATCGCCGCGGGGGTGGCCGAAGGCACCGTCCTGAACCTCTCCCTGCAGGTCATGACGAACGAGGGCTACCAGCTGGCCACGTCCTTCTCGCTCAGCGTGGGCCAGGTGGACGCCGGCATCCCGACCGGGCCCGACGCCCACGGCTACTATGCCTACGACAGTGCGGACATCGAGTACCCGGACCAGGCGCCCACGTACCGCTGGACCGAGCTGAGCCCCACCTTCGGAGGCTCGGGCACGGAGGTCCCCCTGGTGGCCGACGGCGTGCTGCAGGTGGTGGACCTGCCCTTCGACTTCGTCTTCTACGGCGTGACCTACCGACAGATCCGGGTCAGCGACAACGGCTGGATCTCCTTCGATACCAGTCCGGGCAACGAGTTCTACAACTGGCCGATCCCATCGTCGCACGGCAACAACGCACTGGTGGCCCCCTTCTGGGACAACTTCGACCCGAACCCGGCAGACCTGACGCGCCCACCGCCGGACGGCGTCTACTATGCCTACGACGACGTCGCGGGCACCTTCACCGTGGAGTGGAGCCGCGCCTCGCACTACCAGCCGGAGATCGACGACCTGCAGACGTTCCAGGTCGTGCTGCGGAATCCGGCCGTGTACCCGACGCTCTCGGGCGACGGGGAGATCCTCTTTCTCTACAAGCAGGTTCGCAACAGCGACTACCTTCGCACCTATGCGACGATCGGCATCGAGTCGCCGGCGGGAAGCGACGGCCTGCAGCTCAGCTACTCCAACCTGCAGGCGCCCGGCGCCGTGGCCCCGGGACCGGGGCTCGCCGTCAAGCTGACCACGGCACGCCCCCTGTACGTGCCCTACGTCCTATCGACGCTCACGGCCCGGCGGGAGCCGGGCGGCGTCCGGCTCTCCTGGGCGCCGGCGGACGCCAGGCCCGTCGTCGGCTGGCGGATCTACCGCGGGGAGGGGACAGCTCGCGTACTCCTGACCGCGGCGCCCCTGCCGGCGGACACCCGCAGCTTCCTGGATCCCGCCGGCGGCGACGCCGACGTCTACCGGCTGGAGGCGCTGCATCCCTTCGGCCACAGCACGCGGCACGGTCCGGCGATCGCCGGCGAGGGGCCGCTGGACTTGACCCTGGCGCCCTGCTGGCCCAATCCTGTCCATGATGCGACGCGCATCGAGTTCGCGCTGCCCCGCTCCGGGACGGTCACGCTGCAAATCTACGACCTGGCCGGTCGTTGCGTTCGCAGGCTGTTCACCGGTTCCGCGCCCTGGGGCACGCGCCAGCTGATCTGGGACGGGCGGGACGACGGCGGGCGGGACGTGGCGGACGGCGTGTACTTCTACCGGTTGGAAGCCGGAGGCGAGGTCCGCACGCGGAAGCTCCTGCTCGTTCGCTGAGAACCCATCCCCTGGCCGCCGCTTCCCGTGCGCTGAAGCGGTCTCCGGGCGACCGGCGGCCTGACGAGGGACATGAAGCTGATCCTCCTGCTGCTGGTCTTGCTGACGGGGCTGGGCCTCTTCGAGATGGTGCGCCATGCCCATCACCGCCGGCGCATCCCCCTGCGCATCCACGTCAACGGCAGCCGGGGCAAGAGTTCGGTCACGCGCCTGATCGCCGCGGGCCTGCGGGCCGGCGGCATCCGCACCCTGGCCAAGACCACCGGCTCGGCCGCCTGTCTCATCCACCCCGACGGCAGCGAGAGCCCGATCTGGCGCCGTGGCGGTCCCAACATCCGCGAGCAGCTGCGGATGTTCCGCCGGGCCGTGGCCGAGGAGGCCGAGGCGCTGGTGCTCGAGTGCATGGCCATCCGGCCGGACCTGCAGCGGGTCTGCGAGCACCGCATCGTCGACTCCACGCTGGGCGTGATCACCAACGTCCGCCCGGATCATCTCGAGAGCATGGGTCCCCGCCTGGAGGATGTGGCGGCCAGCCTGGCGGGGACGATTCCGCGCCGCGGGCGCCTGCTCACCAGCGAGACCGCCTTCGCCGGCTACCTGGAGCAGAAGGCGCGCAGCCTGGGTTCGTCCTTCACCCTGGTCCGCGCCGCGGAGATCACGACGGAGGATTTGGCGGGATTCACCTACGTGGAGTTTCCCGAGAACGTGAGCCTCGCCCTGGCCGTCTGCGCCGCCGCCGGCGTCGATCGCCGGCAGGCCCTCGCCGGCATGCACGGCGTGCGGCCGGACGTGGGGGCCCTGACCCGCTGGAGCCTGAACGAGCGGGGCAAGGAGATCGAGTTCATCAACGCCTTCGCCGCCAACGACCCGGTCTCCTACCTGCGCATTTGGGATCGCCTGGAGCTGGCGGCGAGGGCCGCGGAGATCATCCTGTTGCTGAACGTCCGCGGCGACCGGCAGCGGCGCAGCCATGACCTGGCCCCGCTCTGCGGACGCGAGCTGCGGGCGAACCACTATGTGCTGATCGGCACGGAGACGCTCGTCGTCCACGACCTGCTGCGCCGGCAGGGCCTGCCGCCGGCGGCGGTGACGAATCTGGGCGGCCGGAACGCCGCGGAGATCTGGGAACGGGTGGTGGACCTGGCCGGTCCCCGCTGCCTGGCGGTGGGGATCGGCAACATCGGCGGTGTCGGACGCGACCTGCTCGAGCTGCTGATCGCCAGGGAGGCGCAAGGGTGATCTACCAAGCGATCGGCCTGGGGCTGGTGGTCAGCCTGGTCTTCTCGGAGATCCTCGGTTTGGCGGCCGGGGGCCTGGTGGTGCCGGGCTACATCGCCCTCTTCCTGGACCAGCCGCTGCGGCTGCTCGGCACGATCATGGCCGCGCTGGTCACCTACGCGGCCGTGCGGCTGCTCAGCCGCGTCCTGCTGCTCTACGGCCGGCGCACCCTCGTCTTCTGCGTCCTGTTCGGATTTCTCTTCGGCTCCTTGACGCGCTACGTCCTGGTGTTCAATGCTTTCCTCGGTCTGGGCATGGACTCCAGCCTCGTCCAGGCCGTCGGTTACATCATCCCGGGGCTCATCGCCTACTGGATGCTGCGGCAGGGCATCACCGAAACGCTCTGCACCATGTTCATCGCCGCCTTCATCGTGCGGCTCGCCCTGGTGGTCGCCTACGGAGGGAGGCTCATTGACCTGGCGCTTGGATAACCGCCGCCGCTGGATCTTGCTGGGCCTGGCCGTCGCGGCCCTGCTGCTGCAGGCGTTGCTGGACGCGACGCGCGCCCCCATCCGCCAGCGTGACTACGCGCTGAAGCTCGAGGCGGCCACGCTCGCCGCCGCGGCTTTCGATTCCCTGCGCGCGACGCGCATCTCGGGCGAGGCGGAGCTCGACCTGGTCAACGATCCGGCCGGCACCGGGCTCATCGGGCCGGAAACCAGTCTCATCACCAACGCCACCGGCGATCTGGACTCCAAGCTCACCAGCCTGAATCCCAACTTCGCCGCGGTGCTGGTGCAGTACTTCCGACAGATCGGCCTGAAGCGCGGCGACTCCGTCGCCGTGGCCGTGAGCGGCTCCTTCCCCGGGCTGAACATCTGCCTCTACGCCGCGCTGGAGGTCATGCACCTGCGGCCGGTGATCGTCACCTCCATCGGGTCTTCCAACTGGGGCGCCAACGATCCCGACTTCACCTGGCTGGACATGGAGACGCTGCTGCAGCGCGCAGGGCTCTTCCAGATCCGCTCGCTGGCCGCCAGCTGCGGCGGCGGCGACGACATGGGGCGGGGCCTCAGCCCCCGGGGACGGCGCCTGCTGGAGGAGGCTGCCGAGCGCAACGGCATCCCCATGCTGCGCTCGGACAACATCGAGCAGGCCATCTCCCAGCGCATGAGCTTCTACCAGGAGAAGCTGCCGGGCCACGGCTACCGTCTCTTCGTCAACATCGGCGGCGGCGTGGCCAGCCTGGGCAGCAGCCTCAACAAGCCGCTGCTGTCCAACGGCCTCTTGACGGAGCTGCCCGGTCACAACTGGCCGCGCAAGGGCTGCCTGATCCTGATGGCCGAGAAGGGCGTGCCGATCGTCCACCTGCTCGGCATCACGGAGCTGGCGCGCAGGCACGGACTGCCGGTGGCGCCGGACTGGCGTCCGGAGCCGGGCGAAGGCGAGATCTTCGTCAAGACCACGTACCGGCTGCCGCTGGCGGCCGGAATCCTGGTGCTCTACTGCGGGATCTGCGTGCTGATCCTGGCGCCGGAGCTGCACCGCGGTCTCTTCGACCGCTGGAACAGGAGGATGGCATGATGCGGTCGCTGCTGTCGCGCCCTTCGCGGGGCCGCCTTCACGGGATCCGGCTGCTCTGCGGCCTGGGGATCGCCCTCGCCGGCCCGTCCCTCGGCCGGGCGGCCACGAGCTGGGTCTCGATCCGCGACGTCTCCGCCCCGGGTCACGTCAAGATCGAGTCGGGGGGACTGGTGAACGACTACGTGCTGCTGCGGCCCGGCGAACCCGCGGTCTTCCAGGTGCGCGGCCCCCGCCAGGTGAAGATCGTCGCCCGCTACCTCTTCACGCCCGAGGAGGCCGACGGACAGCCCTTCGACTTCCGCGTTCTCCTCGACGGCAGCGAAACGCTCCGCAAATCCTTCACCGCGCGCATTCACGAGCGGACGCATCCGGCGGGCGATCCGCGCGCGGCGGTGTCCGCCCTGCGGCGCGGCTACGTGGACGTGGGGACCGGGCTGCACACGCTCCAGGTCTTCGGCTCCAGCTCCGGGGCCGGCCGCGTCGCGGCCCGCTTCTTCCAGATCTCACACCGGAGCGGGTCCGCCTTCGTGCCCTTCGCTCCCGCGAACTACGACGCCGTCTGCACCCTGCAGTTCGAGAGCGGCAGCCACAGCACGTACTACCACTTCGGCGCGGGCACGCCGCTGGTCATCAAGGTGACGGGACCCACCACCCTGAGGGTCTACACGCGCCTGGATTTCGACTACACCATGAACGGCAGCCAGGCCTACTCGCTCGAGGTCCTGGCCAACGGCGAGCCCTGGAAATCTTTCCACTACCACACGCACAAGCTGAGCGGCGCGGCCTACGTGGAAAGACCGGACGTGCTGCCCGGCTCGCGCAAGCTGTTGCGGATCCCCGTCCCGCGGGGGCCGCAACGCTACGAGATCCGTTGCCTGCGACCCGAAGGCTGCGGCGTGGCCGTCCAGGTGCTGCTGCCCCGGGCCGACCTGGCCAAGGACGCTCCTTGAACGGGGACTGGTGCATGCTTCCTGGCTCCGCAACCCCCCGTCTACACCCCAGTCGGCGCCGGCGCTCCCGGCGACCGTCCGGCGGCGTCGTGGCCGGCCTCCTCCTCGGCCTCCTGGGCCTGCTGCAGCCCGGGAGCGCGGCGGGCGCGCGCTACCAGCCTCGCGCCCGCGGCGAGGCGGTGACGGTGCCGGTGGGACATCCCGCCAAGAGCTACCTGCTCCTGGGCGACGAGCCGCTGGTGATCCCGCTCGTGGGCCCCGGCGAGCTGACCGGATACGTCCGCATCCATTGCGCGGACGCGGAGGATGCCGCCAAGCAGGGCCGCCTGATCCTCCTGGGACTCGCCGGAACCCCGGCGGTCGAGAACCTGGAGTTCAGGCCGTCGTCCGAGACCGCCTACGCGGACACGCGGGATGGGCGGCCCAGCGCCGGGCGCAAGCTCACCTGGGAGATCCCGGCGGGCGAGCACGAGCTGGAGCTGCGCGCGCAGGGAGCCGGGGGCAGTCCCATGTTCGCGATACTCTACTACGAAGGCCCGCCCCAGCCGCTGCCGCCGGCGGCCCCGATCGTGACGGCTCCCCGGGCGCAGCGGCGGGATCCCCTCGACGTGCGGGCCAGCGTCGGCCTGCAGATCATCTACGACAGCAACATCCTGAACAACTCGGACGACTACCGCGACGAGTGGGGCGACGGCACCGCCCCCTGGAAGTTCCGCCTGCGCACCGAGGACGACCTGGTGCTCTCCCCCAGCCTCGACGTCGAGCTGCGCAGGCAGGTGCTGGGCTGGGGTCAGACCCGCCTGGGAATCTCCGTCCAGACCTGGCAGTACTGCTTCAACCCCATCAAGGACAACACCGAGATCGCCTCCCACCTGCGGCAGTATCTCGGCGGGTCGCGCAGCCTGGAGATCGCCTACCTCTACGCGCCGATGCAGTACATCCGCCAGCTCTCCGACCGGGAGGCGTTCTCGGATCCGGACCTGCCGCTCCTCTGGCGGGGCTTCCTCTTCAGTAAGAACGTGACGACCATCACCTACCGGCAGCGTCTGAACCGCAGCTTCTCGGGCAAGATCCTGGTGGAGAACAACCTGCGCTACTACAACCGCCCCTTCCTGGAGAACGACATCGACGCCTGGGAGATCCGGGGCAACCTGGTCTGGCGAGCCCACCGGCGCCTGGACGTCTCCCTGGATTACAGCTACGAGGACGCCGCGGCCCGCGCCGTGGACAGCGTCGGCGAGACGCCCCTGATCAGCGACGACTCGGACGCCTCGTACGTCCGCGACCTGTACCGCCTCGGACTGACCTGGGAGCCGCGCTTCCTGCGCCCCTGGGTGGACCAGATCGACGTCGTCGGGCTCCTGATGCTGTACTGGTACACCACGGACAAGGACCTGTTCGAGGATCCCTACCACGCCGGGCGCAGGGACTCGAACTATCGGCTGAGCCTGGAGCTGCGGCGGCACGTGAGCCGCAAGCTGACCGTCCGGCTGGGCACCTTCTTCACCGAACGCGCCGTGGATTCACCCTGGCCGGGCGACGTCGCGCTCGACAAGGACTTCACCAAGCAGCGCTACTGGTTGAGACTGGACTACGATCTCTGAGGAGCCAACATGTTCGCGTCTCGTACTCCCCATCGCCGGCTTTCCCTCCTTGGCGGAGCCGTCCTGCTGCTGCTGGTCCTGGGCGGCTGCGCGGAACAGGACCTCTACACGCCGCCCGGGGCCCCGGTGCAGGTCATCGGGCACCTGCCGCTGCCGAGCGTCAACGAAGGGGTGGCGGTGCTGGGCAGCTACGCCTTTGTGGCCGGGGGTCAGGCCGGACTGCACGTGGTCGACATCGCCGATCCCGCGCATCCGGTGCTGGTGCGGACCCTCAACACCACCAAGTACGCCCAGAGCATAAAGGTCGTGCGGACCTTTGCCCAGCATACCCTCGTGGACGTGGCCCTGGTGGTCGAGGGCACCGAGGGAATCACCAGCTACAACATCACCGATCCGCCGAACCTCGTCTCCTTCAACCAGGGCACCACGGCGGTGGACGGCCAGCGCATCTTCGTGGACCAGCCCGCGGACCCAGACGAGCCCTACATCGTCTACCTCGCCGAGAGCTGGAAGGGGCTGCGCGTCTTCGAGTCGGAACCCGGGACTCCGGGCCTGCTCGCCTACAATGGCGTCTTCGCGGGCACCCAGGGTTACGCCATGGGCGTCGCGGTGCAGGACGGCTACGCCTTCGTGGCGGACGACGAGATGGGGCTGGCCGTCGTCGACGCCCGGGAGCTGGTCCTGGGAGCGGTGCAGCTGGTCTCCTGGCAGGACTCGCCGGGCAACGCCCTGGACGTGGCCCTGGAAGGCGGGTACGCCTTCGTGGCCGACGGTACCGCGGGGCTGGCCGTCTACGCCGTCAACGGACCCGACGAGCCCCGGAAGCTGGCCCAGCTCGATCTCTCTGGCTACTGCCGCTCCATCGCCGTCCGGGATCATCTGGCCTGCCTGGCGGCCGCGGGCGGCGGCGTCCACTTCGTGGACGTGGCCGACCCGGCGCACCCGGTCTACCTCGGGACGGTGGTCACCAGCTACGCCACCGATCTGGCCCTGGCCGACGCCGGACTGGTCCTGGTGAGCGATCGGGAAGACGGCTTGCTGGTCCTCGGGGGGCACGGTCCGTTCCAGGACGCGGCCGCACCCTCGCCCGTGACCAGCCTGGAGGCGACCCCTTACTCCACGGTCGGCATCGAGCTCGCCTGGTACGCCGCTGGCGACGACGGCATGCTCGGGACTGCCGCCGCCTGCCGGATCCGCCAGGCCACCGCCCCCATCCTGGACGAGCCGGCCTGGGAGGCGGCCACGCCGGTCGAGCCCACCCCGGCACCGGCCGCGCCCGGACAGCGCCAGACGTTCCTGGTGCAGGGCCTGAGCCCGGGCCTCGAGTACCATTTCGCCGTCCGCTTCGAGGACGAGACCGGCAAGCTCTCGCCCCCGGGCAACAGCGCCTCGGCCACGCCCTTCACCGGTATCGTGCTGGCCGACCCCACGCTCGACAGGAGCTTCGGTACGGACCAGGACCTCTACACCTACGAGGTGTTCTACCGTTACAGCGAGGCCCCCACGCAGGCGGAGATCGTCATCGACGACAGCCGGCACGAGGCCATGAGCTACGTCGACGGTGACTTCGTCAGCGGCGCCCGCTACCGCTACCAGACCTCCCTCGCCGTGGGCGAGCACACCTACGCCTTCGCCTTCGCGACGGCGGACGGCGGTCACGCGGAGCTGCCGAGCGCCAGCGGACCGGTCGTGGGTGCAGTGGCCTTCACCATGGGCAGCCTCGCCACGGAGCCGGGACGCGATCCCGACGAGGTCCTACACGGGGTCGCCCTCTCCCACGGCGTGGTCGCTTCCCCGCACGAGGTGACCCAGACCGAGTGGGAGGCCATGGGCCTGACCAACAACTCCCACTTCCGGGGCGCCGCCCTCCCCGTGGAGACGGTGACCTGGTTCGAGGCGGTGGAGTACTGCAATCGCCTCTCGGCGAACGCCGGTCTGACACCCGTGTACGTCATCGCCGGCGAGTCCGTCAGCTGGAACCGGGCCGCGGACGGCTGGCGCCTGCCCACCGAGGCCGAGTGGGAGTGGCTCTGCCGCGCGGGCAGCGCCACCGCCTTCGCCGGCGGCGATATCACGGTGACGCTCTGCCTGGACGGCGGCCAGCAGCCGGACCCGGTGCTCGACGGCCTGGGCTGGTACTGCGGCAATGCGGGCAACGTCACCCACGATGTCGCGGGGAAGACCCCCAACGCCGGCGGCCTCTACGACATGCACGGCAACGTCTGGGAGTGGTGCTGGGACTGGTACGGTGCGCTGGGGGGGGACCCGGTGCTGGACCCGGCGGGGCCATCCGTGGGCTTCCGGCGGGTCATCCGCGGCGGCAGCTGGTACTACTACGCCAGCGATTGCCGTTCCGCGCGCCGCGGGAGCTACTTTCCCACCTCGGCGGACGATGTGGTCGGGTTGCGGGTCGTACGCACCGTGTTCACGAACTAGGGTGGCCGTTCCGGAAGGCCGGGGGGGGGGAGGACCAGCAGCATGGCGGGGAAGGCACGTTTCGAGTTCGTCGACCAGTTCCGCGGTCTGGTGGGGGTCATGATGGCCCTCGGCCACAGCAACTACTACTTCAACTCCGCCTGGCTGAGCCTGGACCCCATCGATCCCTTCTTCGACAACTGGGGCCAGTTCGCCCTGCGCTACATGGGCTACCTCTGCGCCCCCGGCTTCCTGATGATGAACGGCGCCATGACCTACTGGCTCTACGTGCGGGGCATGCGAGCGGGACTCTCCCGCTGGCGGACCCGCTGGCGGATCATCGAGCGCGGTCTGTTCCTGATCGCCGTGCAGCTGCTGTGGGTCAACGCCTCCTGGAGTGGCTTCGCTCGGCTGCGGCCCGATCACTTCGGGATCATCGCGACGATCGGCAGCGCCATGATCCTGCTGACCGTGATCATCAGCTGGTCCTGGTGGGGGCGCCTGCTGGTGGGCCTGCTGGTCTTCCTGGTCCATCCCCTCCTGCTGCGCATCCCCTACGACCTGGAGGGCTGGACCCATTATCCCATGCAGCTCTTCGTGGACTCCGGGGACTTCAACAAGTACCCGATCCTGCCCTGGTTCGCCCTGGCGGTGATGGGCTCGGTGATGGCCCACCTCTGGTTCGAGCGCTGGCGGGAGCCGCGCGCCCGCGCCATCTATAGCCTGGCCATCGGGACCGGCCTGGTGCTGATCGCCTGGATGGTGCGGCTGGCCGGCGGCTTCGCCAACATCTTCCCCCAGGCCGGCCTCTTCACCTGGTCCTTCTTCCTGGTGCAGAAGTACCCGCCCAGCCTCACCCACCAGATCTGGTTCACCGGCGCGGTGATCTGCATGGTGGGCCTGTTCTGCGCCATCGGGTTGCGCTCGAGCCGGCTGAACGTGCTGAGCGTCGTCGGCCGGGTGCCGCTCTTCTTCTACGCCGTCCACATCCCCCTGCTGGCCCTCTTCACCCGGCAGCTGGGGATCTACTACCGGCAAGGAGCCGTGCTGGCTTCATTCGTGGGCTGGATCGGCCTGCTCGCGGTCATGTACCCCCTGTCCATCTGGTTCGCAGGCGTGAAGCTACGATCCCGCAACTGGCTGATCCGCATGATCTGAGTCGCGCGATCGCCCGGCCAGGAGCGGAACGCAAGGCGACCCGACTTCCGCGAGAAGCCGGGCCGCTGCGTTTCGGGGACCTGTCCCGAAGCGTCAGGCCTCGGCCGCCGCGGTGTGAACCACCCGCTGCGGGAAGGGGATCTCGATGCCTTCCCGATCGAAAGCTTCCTTGAACCGTCGCGTCAGATCGAACTTGACGCCCCAGTAGTCCGCCTTCTGCACCCAGGGCCGCACCACGAGGTTGACGCTGGAATCGGCCAGCTCGGCCACGGCGATCTGCGGCTCCGGCTCCTTCAGCACGCGCGCGTCGGCCGCCATGATGTCCTGCATGACCCTGATGGCCTGCTCGATGGACGAGCCGTAGGCGATGCCCATGACCATGTCCACCCGCCGGGTGTCCTCGGCCGTGATGTTCTTGATGGTGTCACCGAAGATCTTGCCGTTGGGGACCATGACCCGGATGTTGTCCGGCGTGGTCAGCACCGTCGTGAAGAGGTGCATGGCCCGGACGGTTCCCGCCACGCCCGCCACGTCGACGTAGTCGCCAATCGTGTAGGGCCGGAAGACCAGCAGCATCACGCCGGCGGCGAAGTTGGACAGGGCTCCCTGCATGGCGAAGCCGACGGCGAAGCCGGCGGCGCCGAGCACGGCCACCAGCGAGGCCGTCTCGACCCCGAAGTTCTTCAGAGCCGCCAGCACCACCACGATGAGGATCAGGTAGAAGGCCAGGCTGCCCGCGAAGGTGACCACCGCCGGATCGGTCTTGCTGCGCGCGAGCCCCTTGTGAATACTGCTCCGTGCCAGGCCGGCCACGATGCGGCCCGCGATCAGGACGAGGATGGCCCCCAGGATCCTGATCCCGTAGGTCGTGGCGAACTCCACCACTTGATTCAGCACATCCTGCACTGGACATCACCTCTCTTGCGCTGGAAATCGTCGCAGGAACGGGCACATATCGGTTCGCTCCTCAGGCGGCCGTGACCTCCGAGGTGCAGTGCGGGCATCGCTTCGCCTTCAGCGGAATGGTCGAGAGGCAGTAAGGGCACTCCTTGGTGGTCGGCGCGGCCGGCGGCGTCTCCTCCTGCCGCTTCAGCTTGTTGATGCTCTTGACGAGCAGGAAGACCGCGAAGGCCACGATCAGGAAGCTGATGACCGTGTTGATGAAGAGCCCGTAGTTGATGGTGACTGCTCCCGCGGCCTGGGCATCGGCCAGAGCGGGGTACGGTCCGGCGGGGCTCCCGCCCTTCAGCACCGCGAAGAGGTTGGAGAAGTCCACGTTGCCCAGCAGCAGGCCGATGGGCGGCATGATGACGTCCGAGACGAGCGACTTGACGATGCTGCCGAAGGCGGCACCGATGATGATGCCGACCGCCATGTCCACCACGTTGCCCTTCACGGCAAATTCCCTGAATTCCTTGAGCATGTCTGTGCCTCCTCCATTTTGCGCATGAGGACCGGGATCGTCGTTCGGCCTCGCTCACCGACATTCGTTGATTCCGGGGAGATGCGTCTAGCGATGCTGCGGCATCCTAGCCACCGAGCCGCCATACTGTAAAGGCAATTCGATTCATCGCAATATGTTGCGATTCCGCTGGGGGAAGGATGGATCGCCCGGCAGGGCATCGCTCACCGCGCATTCAAGCGGGCCAGGAAGGCGGCGCCCCGCAGCGTCCAGTCGGCGTCGTGCAGCCAGCCGGGCCGCCGCAGGTGGGCGGCCAGCCCCCCCGTGATCACGACGGGGCGGTCCCCGTAGCGCTCCAGCAGGGCGGTGGTGGTGGCGACGACACCCCCCACGCCGACGTGAAAAGCGCCCGCCTGCATGGCACTCCTGGTGTTTCGGCCCACTTCCAGGGGGCAGGGAGCGAAGGGAACCGGGGCCAGGCGGGCCGCGGTCTCTCCCAGCCGGCGGGCGGCGAAGGCCATGCCCGGCGCGATCAGGCCGCCCGCGAACTCCCCGTCCCGCAGCAGATCGAAGGTCGTCGCCGTGCCGGCGTCGACGATCAGCGCATCCCGCCAGCCCGCGGCCACGGCGGCCGCCATGTTGCAGTAGCGATCCGCCCCCACCCCGGCGGGATCGCTGACGCCGAGCCGGTAGGGCAGGTCCAGCGTGTGATCGATCCGGACTACCGCGGGGCCGCCGCCGCCGATGACCGCGTCCACCGCGGGCACCACCGAGACCAGGACCAGGACCTCGCTGCCGGTCGCCGCGGCCAGAACGTCCAGGTGCGCACCCAGATCGCTGCGGGTCTGCGCATCGTCGGGGGTCGGGACCTCCAGGCGGCGCTCCAGCTCGTCCCGCCGGCCCGCCTGCCGCCAGGCCGCCACGGTCACCATGCTGTTGCCGACGTTGACGATCAGGCCCTGCAAGCTGCTACTCCTCGTCGTTCCGCTGCACACCGAGGACGTGCGCCTCGCCGGCCAGCAGGCGGACGGTCCCGCTCTCGGCGGTCTCCAGGCGCAGCGCTCCATCCTCGTCCAGACCCGCCGCCGTGCCCGCCAGCCGCCGCCCCCCCGTCTCGAGGCTCACGCGACGCCCGCGCAGCCAGTCGTGCTCCGCCAGGTGCTGGCGGTAGGGCGCCCAGCCCAGCTCGTGAAAGGCCGGCAGCTCGTCCGCCAGGCGGGCGAGAACCGGGCCCGCCACCGCGGCGGGACGCGGGGCATGGCCCGTGACGGCCTCCAGGGAGGTGACCCGTCCCCGCAGCTCCTGCGGCCAGCCCGCCGCCGGAGTGCCCAGGTTCAGGCCCAGGCCCGCCACGACCAGGGCGTGCCGGTTGCCGCCCCAGCTGTCCAGCAGCAGGCCGCCCACCTTGCGACCGCCGACCAGCAGGTCGTTGGGCCACTTCAGATCGACGCGGTGGCCGAACCGCTCGCTGAGCACCAGGGCGATCATCAGGCCGGTCCAGACGGCCAGGCCGGCGCTCACGGCCTGGCGCGTGGCCTCCAGGGTCCAGGACAGGTGGAGCCCACCCAGGTCGAGCCAGGAGCGGCCATGCCGTCCCTGACCGCGGGACTGGCGCAGCGCGACCACCACCAGGCCGGGCTGCGGCGTGACGGGTCGCAACCGCGTCATGGGTCCCGCCTGCCAGCCCCAGCCGTCCCAGCGGCAGATGCGCCCGCGCGCCCGCCCACCCTGGCCGCGCAGGAAGTCGCGGGTGGAGCCGACGCTCTGCAGCAGGTAGAGCAGTCCGGCCCGGTAGCGAGGCCCCGGCTGGAAACCGGTCAGGCCGAACCAGTCGCCCAGTCCCCCCAGCTTCACGCGTCACGCTCCCGGTCGGCGGACGGCGCGGTCTGCAGCTCGAGGCTCAGATCGAGGGCCGGCGCCGAGTGGGTCAGCCGCCCGACGGAGACGGCGTCCACGCCCGCCGCCGCATAGGCCCGCACGCTGTCCAGACTCACGTTGCCCGAGGCCTCCAGCCGGGTCGCCCCGCGCACTGCCGCCAGCCCGTCCCGCCGGCGGACCGCCTCCGCGACCATCTCCGGGCTGAAGTTGTCCAGCAGGATCCACTCGACCCCCAGCGGCAGCACCTCGTCCAGCTGCTCCAGCGAATCCACCTCGATCTCGACTGCCAGCGCAGGGTAGCGCCGCCGGGATGCGGCCACCAGCTCCGTGAGGCGGCCGTCCGCCGCCGCCCAGTGATTGTCCTTGAACATGATGCGGTCGTAGAGGCCCAGCCGGTGGTTCCGCCCGCCCCCGCAGCGCACGGCGTACTTGGCCAGGGTGCGGAACCCCGGCAGGGTCTTCCGCGTGTCCAGGATCTGGCATCCCGTACCCGCCACTGCTTTCACGTAAAGCGAACAGAGCGAGGCGATTCCGCTCAAATGTTGAAGGAAGTTGAGAGCCGTCCGCTCGCCGCTGAGCAGGGCGCCGGCCGGTCCCTCAAGGCGGGCCACCACATCGCCTGCCGCCACCTCGCTGCCGTCCGGCCGCAGGACCGAACAGGCGACCTCGGCGGAGAGGGCCCGGTAGACGCGCTCGACCAGGGGCAGCCCCGCCACGACCCCCTCGCGCCGGGCCACGATGCGGCCCGCGCCGCTGGCCCGGGCCGGCACCGCCAGCTCGGTGGACACGTCGCCGGTGCCCAGATCCTCGGCCAGGCTCCGGCGCACCAGCTCATCCAGCCAGGGCTCGTCGGGGAATCCGGGTTGCGGGAGCGGACTCATGCCTTCCTCCTCTTGCGGCCCTGCCAGGACAGGCCCCACTGGGCACGCAGGTCGTCGATGCGATCGCGGATCTGGGCGGCCTCCTCGAAGTCGAGCCGCGCCGCCGCCTCCTCCATGGCCTCGTGCAGCATGGTGACGAGCTCCTCGGGCGAGTGATCGCCCGCGAGCACGTCCTCCCAGGGCCGGCGCGCCTTCGCCCCCGGCGGGCGAGCGGCGGGCTTGCGCTCCCCGGCGGCGAGCGTGGCCTGCAGGATCTCCTCCCGCGACTTGTGGATGGTCTGAGGCGTCAGCCCGTGCTCCGCGTTGTAGGCCAGCTGCTTGTGCCGGCGGCGCTCCGTTTCCTGCAGGGCGCGCCGCATGGAGTTGGTCATCTGGTCGGCGTACATGATCACCGTGCCGTTCACGTTGCGTGCGGCCCGGCCGGCCGTCTGGATCAGGCTGCGCTCCGAGCGCAGGAAACCCTCACGGTCGGCGTCGAGGATGGCCACCAGCGACACCTCCGGCAGATCCAATCCCTCGCGCAGCAGGTTCACGCCCACCAGCACGTCGGTCTCTCCCAGCCGCAAATTGCGCAGGATCTCGATGCGGTCCAGCGCCGCGATGTCCGAGTGGAGATAGGTGACGCGGATGCCCAGCTGCTGCAGGTACTCGGACAGATCCTCGGCCATCTTCTTGGTCAAGGTGGTGACCAGCACCCGCTCGCCCCGCTTGGTCACCACGCGGATGCGCTCGATCAGATCGTCCACCTGCCGGGCCACCGGGACGACCAGGATGGCCGGATCCACCAGACCCGTGGGGCGGATCACCTGCTCGACGACCACGCCACCGCACCGCCGCAGCTCGTAGTCCGCCGGCGTGGCCGACACGAAGATGGTGCGCGGCATGAGCCGCTCCAGCTCCTCGAAGCGCAGCGGCCGGTTGTCGAGCGCGCTGGGCAGCCGGAAGCCGTGCTCCACCAGGGTCAGCTTGCGCGACCGGTCCCCGTTGTACATCGCCCCCAGCTGCGGGATCGTGGCGTGCGACTCGTCGATGATGAGCAGGAAGTCCCGCGGAAAGTAATCGATCAGGCAGGCGGGCCTCTCCCCCGGCGACCGATCGTCGAAGTAGCGGGAGTAGTTCTCCACGCCGGGGCAGTGGCCGATCTGCTGGATCATCTCCATGTCGTAGCGGGTGCGCGAGGAGAGGCGCTGGGCCTCCAGCACCTTGCCCGCCGCGTCCAGCTCCGCCAGCCGCTCCTCCAGGTCGCGACCGATCTCATCGAGGATCCGCCCGACCTGCTCGCGCTCGGTCACGAACTGGCTGGCGGGATAGACCGCCACGTCGGTCAGCGGCTCCAGGAGATGGCCGCTCAGCGGCTCGACCCAGCCCAGGCGCTCGATCTCGTCGCCGAAGAACTCCACCCGCAGGACGCGATCCTCGAACGACGGCCGGATCTCCACGGTGTCGCCGCGCACGCGAAAGCCGCCGTAGCCCAGCTGCACATCCTGGCGCTCGTAATGGATGTCCACCAGCAGGCGCAGCAGATCGTCGCGGCTCAGCTCCTGCCCGACCGCCAGGGCGGCGATGTTGCGGCGGAAGGTCTGGGGATTGCCGAGCCCGTAGATGGCCGAGACGCTGGCCACCACGATCACGTCCTCGCGGGCCAGGAGCGAGCTGGTGGCCCGCAGCCGCAGGCGCTCGATCTCCTCGTTGATGCTGGTGTCCTTCTCGATGTAGGTGTTGGTGGCCGGGATGAAGGCCTCGGGCTGGTAGTAGTCGTAGTAGGAGATGAAGTACTCGACCGCGTTGCCGGGAAAGAAGCCCTTCAACTCGCCGTAGAGCTGGGCGGCCAGCGTCTTGTTGTGGCTGAAGATCAGCGTCGGCCGACCCAGCGCCGCGATGACGTTGGCCATGGTGAAGGTCTTGCCCGATCCGGTCACGCCCAGCAGCGTCTGGAAACGCTCGCCGCGCCGGGCGCCGGCGACCAGCTCGGCAATGGCGGTGGGCTGGTCCCCCGTCGGAGCGAACGGCGCGTGCAGCTCGAAGGTGCTCATGGCGGGCTCACCGTCTGATGCTGGCGGCGTCCACCAGCCAGTCGCGGCCCAGCACGCTGGCCGGGATGGCGATGGCGTGGCCGTTCAGGCTGATCTGCGGCAGACACTGGCGGTCGGAGATGCGAATCAGGAAGTGGTCGTGGGCCCAGTAGTAGATCACCCACCCGCCGCGCACCGCATAGGGGGTGGCGGGCTCGATCCCGATCTCCGGCAGCGGGGCCGGCTCGCCGCCCGCCGGCCAGGTGACGGCCACCGGTTCGCCCTGCGAATCGGGCGAGCAGCGCACGTGCGGGTGGCAGTGGTCGAAGAGCATCTCCAGCACCAACGGCGGCCGCTCCACTCCGGCCAGCTGCAGGTTCGACCCGGCTGTGGGAGCGACCGGCAAGGACGTGTTCGTCGAGCTGGTGGTCGGCGCGACCGGCGGCTTGCCGACGACCAAGGTGTCCCGCTCCAGGGCCGCGAACCGCTCCGCCCGGCTGCGCCCACCGGGTGCGCCCTGCGCGGCCCGCTGCGACGCCGGCTGCGGCGTCTTCTGCCCGGCGGTCGCCCCGCCACCCGCTCCGCCGCCCGCTCCGCCGGTCGCTCCGGCGGCGGGCCCGGTGGCCTGGCCGCCGGCCGATTCCCCGCTTGGTCCGGCCGCCCCACCCTGCGAGCCGGTCGCCTGCTCCTGGGCCGGGGCCGGCGGCGGCCCCGTCTTCCCGGCGCCGCCCCCTCCCAGGCCCCGCACGATCAGGACGACCAGCAGGAGGAAAACCAGCAGGCCGACCAGCCAGAATCCCAGCTTGGCCCCGGCGGACAGCCCCAGCCGGTGCACCTGCACCTCCTCCTGCCAGACGTCGCCGCCGGCCGCCGCCTGGTCCTGAGGCGGTCGCGCGATCGTCTGGGGCATGTAGGACGGCGGCTTGATCTCCTGGGGACCCAGATCCTCCGGCGGGGGCGACGGTGCGACGATCTCTTCCCGGGCGTCGGGGTGGCGCCGGTACAGCTCCAGCAGCTCCTCCGGATCCAGTCCCACCGCCCCGGCATAGTTGCGCAGGAAGCTCTTCACGTAGAGCGGACCCGAGACCTTCTGGTACTGATCCTGCTCCAGAGCCGCGATCAACCGCTCCGGTATCTTGGTGCGCCGGGCGATGTCGGTCAGGCTCAGCTGCCGGGCCAGGCGCGCCTCCCGCAGCAGCTCACCCGGTGTCTTGAGATCCTCGGCCACGTTCACCTCCCGGTGACGGCCCCGCTGCTCCCGCACCCAGGGCCACCAGGCGCTGGCGCAGAGCGGCGGACTTGGCCTCGTTCTCACGCAGCAGCTCGCGCTGCCTCTCGACGACCTCGCCCGGCGCGTTGGCGATGAACCGCTCGTTGGCGAGCTTGCCGCGACAGCCGGTGATCCAGCCCTCGATCTTGGCCAGCTCCTTGTCGAGCCGCTGGCGCTCCTGCTCCACGTCGATCAGCCCCGCCATGAGCAGGAAGATCTCCACGCCGCCCGCGACCCCCACTCCGGCCGGCGAAGGGTCCTCGCCGCCGCGGACCGCCTCCACGCGCTCCAGCTTGGCCAGCAGGGCAATCGCCCCGGCGTCCGCGGCCAGTTCCTCCAGCGGCTCGTCCTGCCCCGCGCGCAGGACGACGTGGCCCCGCTTGCCGGGCTTGACCCCCAGCTCGTTGCGCAGGTTGCGGATGACGCAGACGATCTCCATCACCCGGGCGAAGCGCTCCTGCGACCGCGCGAACGGCGCCTCCCCCTGGTAGGTCGGGTAGGCCGAGACCATCAGGTAGCCGTGCGCCGGCGGCAGCCAGCTCCACAGTTCCTCGGTGATGAACGGCATGACCGGGTGCAGCAGTTTGTAGCTGAGCGCCAGGTTCAGCACGGCCGTCTGCAGGGCGCCCGGCCGCTGGTCGGGATCGCGCAGGCGGGGTTTGATAGCCTCCAGGTACCAATCGCACAGCTCGTGGCGGAAGAAGTTGAAGGCCGTGTACGCCGCGTCGTTCAGGCGCCGGCGCTCCATGTTCTCGTTGCAGTCGCGGATCGTCGCGCAGAGCCGGCCCAGGATCCAGCGATCCTCCAGGCGCAGGTCCTGTTCCCCGAGCGCCTCGGGACCGGGATCGCCGAAGGTCGCCCGCCAGAGGCCGGCGAGCGCGGCGGCGGCGTCCGCGTCCACGGTGGCGGCGACAAGATGCGCGTTCACGTTCAGCTCGCGGTAGGACTCGTCCTCCGCTCGCGCAGCGCGGCCCGGCCAGCCGGTCTCGTCCCAGAAGCCCAGGAGCAGCTTGGTGGCCTGGAAGATCTTGTTGCAGAAGTTGCGGCCCACCTCGAGGCTCGCCTCGGAGAAGAAGATGTCCTGGCCCGTCGGCGTGAGCATCACCATCGAGCAGCGCAGGGCGTCGGCGCCGTACTGCTCGATGAGCGCGATCGGGTCGGGGCTGTTGCCCAGCGACTTGCTCATCTTGCGCCCCTGCTCGTCCCGCACCAGGCCGGTGAAGATGACCTCGCGGAACGGGGGTTCGCCGAGGAACTCGTACGAGGCCATGATCATGCGCGCGACCCAGAAGAAGATGATGTCGGCGGCCGTGACCATGACCGTGGTCGGATGGTACCTCTGCAGATCCGCTGTCCGCTCCGGCCAGCCCAGGGGCGAGAAGGTCCAGAGCCAGCTGGAGAACCAGGTGTCCAGCACGTCGGGGTCCTGGATCAGCGACCCGCCGCCGCAGGCCGGGCAGGTCCGCGGCTCGCTCTCGGCGGCGATCTCCTCGCCGCAGGCCTGGCAGTACCAGACCGGGATGCGGTGGCCCCACCAGAGCTGCCGCGAGATGCACCAGTCGCGGATGTTCCGCATCCAGTTGTAGTAGACCCCCACCCAGCGCTCGGGGAAGAGGGTGACGGTGCCGTCCTCGACGGCCTCGATGGCCGGCTGGGCCAGCCGCGCCATGCGCAGGAACCACTGGCGCGAGAGGTAGGGCTCCAGGACGGTGCCGCAGCGGTCGTGATGCCCCACCTGGTGAACGTGCTTCTCCTCCTTCTCCAGCAGACCCGCCTCCGCCAGGGCTTCCAGGGCTGCCCTGCGGCCGGCCAGGCGGTCCAGCCCGGCGAAGCGGCCGGCCTGCTCGTTCAGGATCCCGTGCTCGTCCATGCAGATGACCTGGGGCAGCCCGTGACGTCGCCCCACGTCGAAGTCGTTGGGATCGTGCGCCGGCGTGATCTTGACGAAGCCCGTTCCCTTCTCGGGATCGGCGTGGGGATCGGCGATGATGGGAATGGTCCGGTCGGTGAGCGGCAGCCGTACGCGCCGCCCCACCAGGTGGGCTCGCGTCGCGTCCTCGGGATGCACCGCGACGGCCGTATCCCCGAACATGGTCTCCGGGCGGGTGGTGGCCACGGTCACGTGGCCGTCGCCGTCCACCAGGGGATAGCGGATGTGCCAGAGATGTCCCTGGACCTCCTTGTGCTCCACCTCGTCGTCGCTGATCGCGGTCAGGCAGTGGGGACACCAGTTGACCAGGTACAGGTCGCGGTAGATCAGCCCCTTCTTCTGGAGAGCCACGAAGGCATGGGTGACCGCGCGGTTGCGCGCCTCGTCCATCGTGAAGGCCTCGCGGCTCCAGTCCAGGGAGCAGCCCAGGCGGCGTAGCTGCTGCGTGATGCGACCGTGCGTCTGTTCCTTCCACTGCCAGGCCCGTTCCAGGAACGCCTCGCGCCCCAGCTCCCGCTTGTCCAGGCCCTCCTTGCGCAGCTGCGCCGTGACCACCTGCTCGGTGCTGATACTGGCGTGATCCGTGCCGGGGACCCAGAGCGTCTCCCGCCCCCGCATGCGCATCCAGCGGATCAGCATGTCCTGGATGGAGTTGCCCAGGCAGTGCCCCACAGTCAGGATGCCGGTCACGTTGGGCGGGGGCAGGGTGATGACGAAGGTCTCCCGGCCGGAATCCGGGCGCGGCGCGAAGAGACCGGCCTGCTCCCAGGCCATGTACCACCGGGTCTCGATTCCCTCCGGCGTGTACTGGGCCATCTGCCTGATGTCGTTCACAGGCCACTCCTCACATGGGCGGTCCGGTTGCGACCCGCTGGGCTGCTCTGGCAAGGCAGTAAACCACGCCTCCCCGTCCCTCGCGGCGCGAGACGGGGTTGCGCTTCCGAGACCCGTCAATCTAACATCTTGCCCGACAAGGGGTCAACATGCGGCGCTGCTAAGCGGGGCTGCCAAGCGGGGCTGCCAGGCGGCGACGGCGGGGCCCGTTGGTCATGACGGTGTCTCGCCGCCGCTCCGCGCGTCGGACTGCACCATCAATCAGGACAAACGGAATCATGATAGTGATATTCAATGTGTTCAATTGTATTGTTTTCTTCGGATACATGTGATATGATGGCTCCGTTCTCTCCACAACTCGCCCTTCGTTCATGTAAGGAGGAATCGGCATGAAGAAGTTGCTCGCGCTTGCTGCTCTGGCATCTCTGGTCGTTGGCGGCCAGGCCCTGGCCCAGGTCAACGCGGGTCCTGATGGTCTCGGCATGTTCTTCGACACCGGCGCGTCCGAGTACTGCCTGAACTCCACGGGCGGCCAGGTCATGGTCTACCTGATGCTGACCAACTGCAGCCAGCCCTCAGGCATCTCGGGGTGGGAGTGCCATGTGACCTACACGGTTCCCGCTGGTGACTTCGAGACCGGGTGGGTGCTGCCCACTGGCTCCCTGAACGTCAGCTCGGCTCCCGACTTCGTCGTCGGCCTGGGAACACCGCTGCCCTACGCTCCGGCCCTGCTGCTGGCGACCTACGGTGTCCTGGCCCTCGTTCCGTCTCCCATGGAGTTCTACGTCGGCCCCTGCAACACCCCGTCGATCCCCGGGACCGCGGTGTACGCGGCCGGCGACAACCCCGGCCTCCTGCTTCCGATGTCCCCCGTCTCCGGCAGTGCTGAGCTACCCGTGGCCCAGCTGAACGGCGACTGCACGGTGATCGGCACCGAGGACGCGACCTTCGGCCAGGTCAAGAACCTGTACCGCTAGGCATCCTGTCTCACCCTCCCGAGACAACGGCCGCCCCGCTCCGCGGGGCGGCTGTTTCTCATGGCACGGCGCCCTGCCAACACGGCGCCCTGCCAACTTGCCCCGCCCGCTCCCACGTGCTACGCTGAACACCTTCCGGCCTTATCTCGCCCGCGCCCCGTACCGAGGAGGATAAGGTCATGAAGAAACTCATAGCCCTGGCCACTCTCGCCCCGCTGCTCCTCAGCCTCCCGGCTCCGGCCCAGGTCGACCAGGATCCCGACGGCCTCGGCATGTACTTCGACACAGACGCCACCCAGTACTGCCTGGAGTACGTCGGCGGCGAAGTCTCGGCCTACGTGATCCTGACCAACTGCAGCGAGCCGACGAGCATCGCAGGCTGGGAATGCCACGTGACGTACACGATCCCCCCGGGCAACTACGAGCTTGGCTGGTGGCTGAACACGATCGGGGGAGAGAACGTGAGCGCGGCTCCGGATTTCCAGGTCGGCCTGCCGTCAGCGATGCCATACTCCCCAGCCATCCTGCTGGCCGTTTATCGCATGCTGATCTACGTACCGGACCCCATCGTGTTCTACGTGGGCCCCTGCAACTCCCCCACCATACCGGGATATCCGGCCTACGCTGTCGGCGGCGATCCCGGCCGCATCAAGCCGATGTACGTGGTTTCCGGCAGCTACGATCTCCCCGTGGCCCAGCTCAACGGCGTCTGCAGCGTGATCGCAACCGAGCACACGACCTTCGGTCACATCAAGGCGATGTTTAGGTAAACAGCCCGTCTCGCCCACCCGACCCGAGAGATGAATCAGTGGGGAGGGAGAACGGTCCCACAGGAGCCGGGGCCGCCGCTGTGTGAGCCGGGCCTTTCGATCTCCAGGCTCGTGTGGCTGATCGCGAAGCGCTCGTCCAGCAGCTGCCGCAGGGCCTTCCTGGCCCTCTCCATGTCTGGATAATTCGCGAGACCGATGACGACGTGAGCCTCGAGAGCCCGGTGGTGCTCGTCGAGCTGCCAGATGTGGACATGGTGCACGCTCTGGACGCCTGGGACGGACACCATTGCACGCACCACCTCATCGAGGTCCACGTCGACAGGCACGCTGTCCATGAGGATACGCACCGATTCGGACATCAGGCGGAAACCCTGGACCATGATGTACGACGCCAGAAAGAGCGTGGCGATCAGGTCGGCGATGTACCACTCGAAGAGCAGGACGAGAACGCCGACGACGATGACGGCCGCCGACCCCAGGGCGTCGGCGACGTTGTGGATGAAGGCGACCTTGATGTTGAGGCTCGACTTCGCCATGGTGTAGGTGAGGATGGCGGTTGCGACGTCCACCAGCAGGGCGGCGCCGGCCACGAACACGACGATCCAGCCATCGATCGGCCGGGGATTCACGAAGCGCGCGATGGCCTCGTAGACCAGGTACAAGCCGACGACGATCAAGGCCGTGGTGTTGATCAAGGCGCCGATGACCTCGGCCTTCCGGTAGCCGAAGGTCCGCACCTTGTCGGCCGGCCGGCGCGCGATCCGCCTGGCGATCAGCGCCAGCATGAGCGCGGCAGCGTCGTTCAGGTTGTGCAGCGCATCCGCCACCAGCGACAGGCTGCCCGAGATGACCCCACCGACGACCTGTGCCCCGGCGAGCACCAGGTTGATGACGACCGCGAAGACCAGCCGCCCCCCGCCCGTGGGCGTCTCCTCATGCCGATGATGGAAGACGTGCTCCATGCGATCATCCTGCCCGAGATGTCTTCACTCTCCCCAAACAACGGCCGCCCCTCTTCGCGGGACGGCCCTATTCTGGGGTTGCCCGATGCGATTCCGCGGGAATCCCCTCAGCTATCGATGCCGAACCGGCTTAACCACCGATAGAGGGTGGGCCGCGAGATCCCCAGACGCCGCGCGGTCTCGCTCTTGTTCCCGCCGGTTTCCTCCAGCATCACCAGGATCCGAGACCGCAGGACATCCTGATCACCCGCCACAGCCGCCGCCATCTCCTTCCGCCCCGGTCCGGTCAGCAGGAGCCCCGGCGGTTCCAGCCCCAGCTGGATCCGGACGCGTCCCTCCGTCACGAGCCCAATGTGCGCACGGCGAGCCACCATGGCCACTTCGCGCACGTTCCCGGGCCAGGAGAAGCGTCGTATCGCCTCCTGGCTGGCCTCGTCAAAGTACTCGGATATCGTGGCTCGGCGTCCGGCCACCTGGCTCAGAAAGTGGTTCATGAGCGGCACGATGTCGTCGCGTCGCTTTCTCAGCGGGGGCAGGTGCACCTCCAGAACTCGCAAGCGGTAATACAGGTCGCGCCTAAAGCGGCCACGCCTCACGAGTTCCTCCAGATTGGCGTTGGTGGCGGCAATGAGGCGCACCTTCGCCACCCGCTCCTTGGGATCCCCGATGGCCATGTAGGTGCGTTCCTGGATCAACCGCAGGAGCTTGGGCTGGAGAGCCAGTGGCAGATCGGCAATCTCATCCAGGAACAGACTTCCTGCATCCGCCTCGGCGACAAAGCCTGGCCGATCCTGGTCCGCACCACTGAACGCGCCC
>Ga0315542_1000077_pt1 | contig 48281 bp, 67 predicted proteins | sample SalMarSW160120MG_FD_202541 | JGI IMG/M metagenome (GOLD analysis project Ga0315542, IMG submission 202541) | Salt marsh sediment microbial communities from the Plum Island Ecosystem LTER, Massachusetts, United States - Salt Marsh Sediment SW1601-20 ...
GAATGAAATAATCAGGCTTGAGAAACTCAGCGCAGCAGAACAGGATTTCTTGAAAAAGAAAACTGATGCAGAACTCGAACAATCAAAAAATAGAGTCGATATTGAAAAACAATCAGCGCAGGAAGCCTTTGAAGCATGGAATGCAGCGCATGAAAAAGAAATAGAGGCGGTCGAAAGCACCTATGAAACTCTCACTGACCTTGCTTCTGATTTCTTCGATGCCCTTGCAGATATGTATGAACTCGATACAGAAAAACAGCTCGCCGCATTGGAGACGACAACGAATGCCAAGCTGGCAGACCTGCAGAAAAGAAAGAACGCCGAGCTTGAAGCCGCTGGATTACTGGAGCAGACAGAGATTGAAAGGCTTAAGTCTGAACTGGCAGAGGCGAAAAAGTCTGGCGATAAAGAGAATATTGAGAAAGCCAAAGACGCCCTGGCTTCTGCTGAGATAGATCAGAAATACGCAGAGGAAGAGGCAAAGATCCAGGAAGAATCAAAAAAGAAAGAAGCAGATATCAGATACAAGGGTGATCTGTCTGCCTGGAAACTGAGGCTCGCAGAGGCAATATATACGGCCCCGATGATGGCAATGAACGCGTATAATTCAGCGGCCGCAATTCCGTATGTTGGGTGGCTTCTCGCCCCTGGTGCGGCCGCGGCCGCTCTTGCTATAGGGCTTCTTAATATAAGTAACGTCAGGAAGGGGAAACCAGAAAAGCCTTCGTTCGCCACAGGTGGTATGGTTCTCGCCGGGAAGTCAGGAGGAACAGATGTCACGGTTGCTGAGAACGGGTCGAATGAGCTGTTGTTTAACGGAGGTGCTTCTGGTCGTCCTTTCCTCAGAGAGTTTGCCGTTGTCGTTGCTGACGAGATCCTCCGGAGAGGATTCCCGATCAGGATTGTGAACCAGCTTGATGGAAAAGTCATTGCTGATAATACAGCGAGGTACTTCCGGAACAATGAGGTTGTATTCGAGCCGAGATAATGATATGGTGGTGGTATGAAGTTTTTATTCGAGAACCTGATGGAAGACGCAACGCTCTCATGTTTTAATGAATCGCTTAATTATCCTCCGGATAATCTCAATCATGTTTTCCTGGAAAAAAGATATCAACCGCTCGCTTCTCTGACGGACACTATCACAGGAGAGTGGGATTCTGATGTGACAATCAGTGAATGGTTTGTCGGATTTCATACCCTGTCTTCATATACTGTCCGACTGTATGACTATGACGCTATCGAGCTTTATTCCTTCACTGTCGCATCTCCGAATGACATTGATTTTGCTGAGTTTGATGAAGTTGAGGATGTCCGGTATTTTGAAATGGATGTTGTATTCTCTGCTTCCCCGGCATACGTCGGGGGTCTTGGATGCGGTGTCTGTCTTGAGCTGACAGACTTCGAAACAAACTATTCACTCCCGATTGATGATACATCAGATTTTGAGGAGTCTGCTTACGGGCAAACTTTACAATCTCCTCGCGGAACTCTGGACGAGTTTGATTTTGAGTTCAATGATAAAACTCTTGCCGTGAAGACTGAGTTTGTCACGGCATATAAAACTCTCAGGAAAGGGAAGCCGGTTTATGTAGCTTTCTTCAATGAGGACACGCGTGACATCGCTCCGCTTTATGCCAAGTTCACAAGGGCACCAGAGGTTGAAAAGAATTATCGCCGGTTTTATATCCGCGTAAGAATGAAAGAGGCACGCTGATGAGCATAGTACGAAGACAAGATCCTGAATCCGTTCCGTCTGAATCGGGGGGGATAACAGATACTTATACACGGCAGAACACACAGATAGACCTGCTTTTCCTTCAGGCCCCGGGTGTTTATTTCAGGCTGACCGGAACTGATCAGGTTCCGAAAGGGCTGGTGTTCTCTATCGGTGCAACGGAATACGAGTGTACAGCTGCCGAATCAATCACAGGAACGCCGAGCAATTTTGTGAAGTTCTCTCCATCTATTGACGGTTCAACTGCTACGGCTGCCTATATCAGCCTTTCCACTTTTAATTCAGACTTCTCATGGAATGATTCATATAATGGATACTATAACGGAGAAGGGCATCTTTGTATATGTGACGAATTTAAAGAAACGGTTGACGGAAATATCTCTTCACCGAAGTTGACAACAGGAATAATCGGAAAGCATATCGGAGGGTCTGATGAATTCAACTCTGGGCAGAATGACAACTCAGGGGATTCTCTTTTACAGACAATCGGGGAAACACTCAGAACAGAAACGAAAAGCAATCTTTATAGCGTTGGGATCACGACTGATGAAGACCATGATTATATCAGGAGAGCAACACGGCCATTAAGCCTGACTTCATCTTTGCAATGGTGGCACCTGGCTTATATAAATACAGGTTATACAAACCAGGGTGAATGTCGGATTACGGCATATATTGATATCCCATCAATCGGTCGGTGGGTCGGGACTCTAGAAATCTCTTCAGGCGGCCTTGAAGGAGTAGAGCCGATAATCAGAGTAATTAACTCGAGCAGGAATTATGCCCTTGCGAATTATCAGTATGAGCCGCAGTTCCGTGCCCTGTACCCGGCATCCGGAGCAGATACCGGAATCTATATTCAGGTCGGTGTGAAGTCTTCAGATACTGAAACCGGATCAATCGTTTATTATTTAAATGAGAATGCTGTTTTTTCTGATACTGTTCTCGGGTTTGTTCTTTATACCTCAGTCAGTGGGACAGCGGACGGGACGCCGACGTATTTGCCGGATGGGGCGACTTCGCCTGTGGCGGGTGTGACTGTATATGGGTTTGGAACTGGAGAGATTGTAATCTGGACGGGATCAGAGACTGTTACTTCTGGGAATGCTTATGCAGGTGATTTTTTTACAGGGTTTACTAATCAAATGTTTGATAGATATGCATTATATGCACCAGCAACAACAGCTTCTCCTTCAAATATATATAATTTTACTGCACTAAAACCCGAAGCATCAGATAAGAAATCTATTGGTTATTCTTTTGACTCTATTTTTGTTATTATGGACGACAATGATGTAAACGATTTTGGATTTTTTAATGGTACATCTTTAATTACATTTTCATTACATAAAATAACAGGAATCATGCTTTGACAATCGCCGAACTCGCCCTTTACAAAAAAGCAACATTCTGGACAAACTCAGGATTTCCTTTCTGCTTTGAGACCCGCCCGGCTTTCCGGGTTTATGCTCCATACTGGCTCGAGTACTTTGACGCGCCTGATGATCAGATAACACTCAGGATCAAAGTCAACTCTGTTTCCCGTGACGGGGATCAGTACTACACGGAAGTTGATAATCTCGCTGATTGCTACGCACAGGAGCAGTCTTTTTATTGGGATCAAGGGAGCCAGATTTTGACTGTACATTTTGAGCATGAGTACAGACCGACGAATGCTGTTATGCTTTTCGGTGCCGTCTTCGGAGTGACAGATACAACCGTAAAATACTTTGATGATATTGAATATCTCCCTCTGATTTCAAAAGCTCCGACGTATACAAAACAAGCAGATTTTCAGAACTATGACAAGATGACTTTTGCGAACGGTACACTGGAACTCGTAGGCGACGGATATCTCATTGATTCTCTTTTACAGTATCCATTGAAGGGAAACCAGGTCAACTTGCTTTATGGTGATGAAGACGATGATTATGACGACCTGATTGAAATGGATATTTTTTATGTCGAGGATTTCAGCTCGACATTATCAAAGCTGACACTCGAACTTCAGGATCTCCGGAAAAGCCGGGAAATGGAAATCCCCGTTTCTGTTTTTTCCCCGGATGACTATTCTGATCTTGAGGAAGATTATTACAATAAAACTGTTCCTCTGATATATGGAGAGAATGAGGATGTCCCTTGTACGCCTGTGAACGGCTTGGAGACTGTAGGGTCAACAAGAACATACAGGGCGGGATTCCTACTCACCGAGAACCCGACGAATGTCATGGTTAAGATTGATGACGCCTGGGTCGCAAGAACACCTGAGAACATTGTACTTTCTTCAGGAACGTTTGATGTCCCGTCTGCAATCACAGATGAAGGCGCACCATATGAATGTAAATGTGACTGCACCGGAATCGCTGTAACATACGCCTCTGATATCATTAAAGATATCAACAGCCGGTTTCTCAACATCAGTTATATCTCATCATCCTATCTGACATCTGAATGGGCAACAGAAGAAAAACTTCTTGCTCCTATCGGGATGGTTATCAGCGAGAAGACAAAAATATTTGACCTGATTGCCGAGATACAAAAGGCATCCTCAGTCGGATTCGTTTATGAATTCGTATATGGCAAGAGAACAATACGGGTTGATAACCCGAACAGAACTCCGGTGAAGTATATCTACAATGTTGAGATCCTTAATATTGACGAACTGCCTGTCGAGCCTGACTCGACATATTTGTATTCGAAAATCAATGTTAACTATGGGAAAAACTGGGAGGCTGATACAGATCTCCTTGTATATAATGATACTTATGAGGATGAAGTCAGCGCACAGCATCAGACAAAAAAAGAGTTTGAGATCCAGACTTATCTTAACTCTGAAACAGAAGCACAGGGCCGCGCTGATATTGATGCTGAGAACTTTTCACAGCTCCGGCCTATCTCTCCGTTGAAATTGATGGGGAGAGACTTTTTTGATCTCAGGCAGTATGATATTGTCACAGTTGAGTTAACACCTGGGTTTGTTGATGCTGATGCCGGGACGGTAATAGGGCGGCAGTATTACGGAGTTGTCCGCGGACAAGTTGTGAAGATCAAACCTGACTTTAAAACAGGTGTGAATGAAGTCAGCATCAGGGTTCGTCCCTGGTCTGATATCTTCAACGGTTATCATCCGAAGCTGTTCTGTATCGAAGATTCCCTCGGTGGATATCTGGAAGACGCTTCTGGAAATTGCCTGCAGGCAGTAAATGAATAAAGGAGAAGCCTATGGCACAGATAGATGATTATACAAAAATAACCTCACCGGATTCAAACTGCCTGCTTTATATCATGAAAACAGACGGGACACCGCTGGCAAACATTGACAGATACATCGAATGGGATGACCTTATCACAGCTATTCAGAATGCCGGGTTCCCGCCGCCTGTCGGCAAGATAGTTTTCCAGGAACCGTTTGAAGACACCCCAGATGATCTGTATTCAGGCACAACATGGAGAAACGTATCCGAAAAAGCGTGGGGATATGAGTTATCTGTTTCCGGGTGGGTTGCACGTGTTGATGTTCACGCTTGGTCAGAAGCAGATTATGCGGCGACTGACACTGTTTCCGGAGGAACGTATGATGGAGAAACAGTCAATACCGTTTTTAATCCGGAAGGGAAGTTCTTTTCCGTTGAAGGTACAAGAGATTCAGGCGTAACAGCGAAAGCGTTCGAGACTGGATTTGACACTGATGCAATACAGAGAATAATCGGGTCTTTCATTAGTCTGGCAGGAGCATACGATTCTGGAGCCGCTGCTTTGATTGATGGAGAGGGGGCTTTTACAACGACAAATAATGGGGAAAGTAATTCTGATACCCCATCAGGGTCTCATAACAATCAGCAATTTATTGAATTTGATTCCGCTGATTCAGTGAGCCCAAACGCTGCAAAAACAAACGATTATGAGACAAGGCCGGAATATTTTACAGTCCGCGCATGGATAAGGGAGAGTTAATATGCAGTACATACAGACCGAAAAAAACAAGGTCAAAGATATTTTCTGCGGTCCTTCAGTTCCAAAAGGTATGAAGGAAGTTCCAAAGAATCATCAATTCCGTATCGGAGATGATGTCCGGTTTTTCAAGAAAGACGGAAAGCGGATGACACCGGAAGAGGCTGTCAAAGCTGGACTCATTAAGATCGGGGAAAATCAAAAAGCAGTTTGGAATAATGGACAGTACAAGGTTATTGATGACTATACCGAAAAAGAGTACTGGAACAAGAAAACAGGGGAACAGGTTAAACTCAAACTTGGAGAAACTCCCGGAAAAGAATTGACAGACATAAAGAAACCGGACCCGGCAATGAAATGGGAAAAAGATGAATGGATCCTTCCTGATGATATTATGGCCATTCGTATCCGGGAAAAAAGAGACAACCTGTTGTTAAAAACTGATTATCTTCTTATGCCGGATTATCCTTTGAAAGAAAAAAAGGAATGGGAAGAGTACAGGCAATCACTCAGGGATATCCCACAGCAGACCGGGTTCCCTGGAATAGTCAGATGGCCGGAGGTTCCACAATGAATTGGGGTGTACTGATTGCTGGCGGTGGTCTTGTATTGGCGACGTTAGGTTTTCTTTTCCCTATTGTTTTACGCACGGGAAAAACAGAACAGAGGGTGGACGAATTGGAAAAAGATGTGAAATCTGCACATGATAATATCAGGAAAGTTGAAGGCAAAATATCAGACCTTAGAGTTTTGATGGAGCGTGTTGATACGAACACACAAAACATTAAAGAGACAGTTGATAAGTTGGAGAAGAAAAAATGATAACAGGTGCAAAATACTGGGAACCGCGTGGTGTGTCTTATTACATTCAGACAAACAATGCGATTGAAAGTATTCTGAAAAAACAGATTGCAATTTTAAAGAGCGGCAATAAAATAGAATGGTTGGAATCTTGTGCTGTCGAAGCCGGGTCAGCCTGCGCCGCTTCTATGGGTCACGATATTACTGTCTCAATGCCTGGCGGCGGCGTAATTCAAGCCGGAGACGCCTGTACTATATGGGCGAATGATCCAAAAAACTATAAAAAGCTCACTGCGGCGCGTGACATAAATCCTGACCTGTGGATGGGAAATGAAATTCCGCAATGGCTGCCGGTTATATTCAAAGAAGTCATTGGCGTTCATACACAATATGAAACTGGCCTTTCCTGGAAAAGACTGGTAACATTTATTACAGGATGTCATGCTGTTGAGCTTCATATAATTTCCCCAGGACATTACATCGCGGCCCTTGCATATGATGACAAGACAGAGGAAATTATATATAATGATTCATGGCCGTCAAGAAAGGGCCTGAGAAATAAAGGATTTCATGAACGGCTCTGCCGGGATGAATATGAAAGTGAATTCCACAAGCATGGAATTGTTTTTTTTGGAGACTAATATGGCCTTTCAATCAGCAGTTGTTTTCATAGGGGAGAAACTTGATGCTATCTTTAGGCTCATGGTGAAATTCGATGGATTCCAGGAAACGTTTTGGAGTCTGTTTTTTATTCTAGGCGGGTTTGTTTTTTTTGTTACAACTTTTTGTGTCGTGAGGGATTTCATGTTAACCGCGAAAGTTCAGACAAGAGAACAGGCAGCTCGTGAGATAAGGAAGATTGCATGAAAGCAAAGACAATAACAATGTTCGCACAGATAACAGGAGCCGTGTGGATTGCCGGATGTTCTCTCCTGAAGTTTATCCGCGTTCCGGAATATATCGAAATCAAAGATGTTATTATTTCAGGTGTCGGGATTGTCGCCTGTTTCTTTCCGGTGACAATATCGGTTATTCTGGATAAAATTAAGGATATCAAAATCGGGGAGGGAAAATGAATGTCAAATGGAAAATCGGTATTATTGCTGGTGTTGCTCTTGTGTGTTTCGTCGGCGGTTGTTGCACAGGATACTTCCCCCAGCACAGAAAGCGAATTGCCGCAGAATCTCAGCTCGATGAGTACAGACGATCTATGGAATTATGCATTGACTTTGCTGGACGAAATGTCGATCAACTCAGAGAATATCAACAGCGAATTGACGAACTTATCCGAATTGAATCTGACAGAGATAGAGAAATTGAGGATCTTAAGCGAATTGGGATTGAGCGAAGACGAAGCATTGAGATACTTAAAAACGAGAATGAATCTCTCAGAACAGGAATGGCAGAACTTTCTCGAATACTGGCAGAACTTAAAAGCCGGTACGATTCCGAGTCACGAGCTGAAGGTTCATAAAGCATGGAGGACTACCGCCATCGGTGAGGCCCTCCTTATTATCGGGATGATTATTGCTTTGATTCTTTTATAGACTTGCCCAGAAGACAATATGAAACCACCCGTCTTTCATGTCTATGATATCGATTAACATGAAAGTATCAACAGGGGTCTCCGGGTCTTTTATCCTCTGTTCTTTGATTTCGATCTCTGCTCCCTGGTTCGCTGCATTCGCGCATTTCCTGTAATGTTCAATCAGGTCAACATCAACCATGATGTCATGGATACATTTTGCGGGGAACCTTTCCCCGGCGATCTCTTTATATTCTCTTTTGCCTTGTTTGCTGATCATCATATTCTCCTTGTAGAAAATTGCCGGGATAACCCGCCCGGCGCGGGATTAACAGAAAGCGTTTTTTTACCAGGGCACCTCCTTTCTTATATAAGATAAGCCGCTGCAAGAGCAGCAATACAACAAACCGAAAGAACGATGGATACTATTATTAGCATTTTCATAACACTACCTCCGCATTTCCTTTGTATAAAAATTATTCCGCTTCTTTAATCGCTATCACTTCAAAAGCGTTAATAGTCCGATTAAACCTGATGAAAAAAATAAACGGTTTTTCTTTTATGCTTTCAAATCCAGCAGATTCATGCTTTACAAAATAATCTCTCTTATCATTCAAATAATCACAGATGCTTCTTCCTGTTTCGTTAAAAAAACTTTGTATAGCTCCACGAACATGATTATCCTCCATTCTTGTTGTATTAATAAGCACATCCAAATCAACTTTGATTTCCATAATATTCCTCCATAATTTTCTATATCCCCCGCCGGTAATGAACCGAATGATTCGCTCCGGGGGATTGATTTTACCAAACTACAGGGTTTTCGCTTTTTGATTCAATACCAGAAATTTCAAACGAAAGCCCATTATACCATGCTTCATGTGCCATGGAAAAAATTTCTTCTTTTGAAAGGGTATCTTTATTGCCCTTAATGTGTTTTCTGAACCACCCTATAACGCCCACATAATGAGCCTTGGCTGCGATTTCAGAAAGTTCTCTATGAAGATCAGTTTCAATAAAATCTTCATATTTTTCAGAATCATTATCACAAAGATTCATAATAAAATCATGAAAATCACTCGGGCTATTATTCCTCTGTACTTCAATAACCATTTCTTTTTTGTTCATTCCATTACTCCTTCGGGTTTCCCCAGCCTATCTCATCAGTGCCGGGAGGCTATCTCCGGCAGACCGGCACAAGGCCGGTTTCGATTATTTTATAAGCTCAACAAGGCATTTGATATCCAGATCCCAGCCACACCAGAATTGTGCCCATTTTTTTCCACATGTATCAGCATCAAACTGATCAAGTTTAGAATTTTCTATCCAAGACCTTCTTCCAAATACTTTACGCTCTGCAAACCGAGAAAAAGCATTAACAGCATCTTCACCCTTGCTAGTATATTTTTTCCCTTTGTAATTAATAACATATCTCTTCATATCCTCACTCCTTCGGGTTTCCCCTTGCATTATGTTATAAGTGTAGCACACGTGCCATGTAATATCCAGTGCTTTTTACAATTTTCTTTCTTTTTTTTGCAGGCCGTCAAACTGCCAGTTTTCACAGTATGAATCGGATCCACATGGCTGATTATCTGTTCCGCATTGTTCGAGATAGTTGGTTCCGTAATATTGTCTTTTCCTGTTTTTGCAGTTTCCACAGCATTTCATGTCTTCGATAAGCATAATATCCTCCATTTGCGCCGTTTCCTATGTGGAGAATCGTGTTTTAATCCTCTGGTGGCGTCTTTATTGTCTCTTTCCCGAAACGCTGCCCCAGGTAGGCTTTGACGCATTTCCGTATCATAGCCGAGTCGGTTTTATCCTCCGACTCGGCTTCTTTCTTGAACCACAAATACAGGAGATCGGGGATGATTGCTTTTATGTGTTTGCTCATAGTGATATCCTTTAGAACGGGATGTCTTCTTCAAAGGTGTCGGCCTGTTGGGTTGGAGCTGCCTGCTGCTTCTGCGGATTGATCAGCCTGGGAAAGAAAGCATCCAGGGTGACAACGATCTTGCTGTATGTCTTTCCTTCATGATCCCATTTGTCAATATGGAGATCTCTGACATCGCCTGCAAAAAATACACCTTTTTTAATCTTGGCAATCTGGTTCTGAGGACTCTTTGTCCAGTACTCAACATCGATGAAAACGGGAGCCTCTTCCCATTCTCCTGATTCATTTTTGACTCTTCTGTCATTATTAGCGACAGTAAAAGTCAGCTTTGTGTATTCGCTTCCCTGTGGTGCGAACGTCTTTGGATCTCCTGTCACGTATCCTGTCAGTGTGAATTTCATACCATCAACTCCTTAACCCGCACATGGCTCTGAATATAAGCGAGTGCGACTTCTTTTTTCTGAGTTACAACGAGGACAGTCTCTTCCCTGTTCTCGAAGTACGTCCGCTGAATATCATAATACATCGACACCCTTTCAGGGCTGATCGGTGCATCCTGTTCATCACTGATAATCGGGCTGTATGATCTCTTCATTTTCCGGTTCCTCTGATCAATCAGAGCTTTCACGTAACAGTCAGAATAAAATGCCTTGTTCCCAGGGTTGACAAAGAACATGGAGAAATCTTTTCCGGTTTCGTTGTCGTGGACGATGATGTCAAATCTATCAACACCGTTTTCATCCTGTGTTCTTGTCTGGTAGGAATACCGGCCATCAAGAAACGGCTCGATGTTCTCTGTTGCCTGGCTGTCAATAGCATCGAGTACAAGTTCCAGTTCCAGGGCCGGGACCTTATCAGGGTTGAGCATCCGGCTGATCTTCTGCCAGGCTTCCGCGTCGGCTGTTACCGTGGAAAGGGAGTCTCTGTCTGCTTCAAGTTTTTCCTGCATTTCTTCTGATTTTTTCAGTTTCTCTTCGGCTGCACGGAGCTGTTCTTCGAGTGTAGCTTTCTTGTGCTGCCATCCTGAGAGTTCATTACGTTTATCATCAATAGCCTCTTGCCAGACTTTTGATTGCTCTGTTGCTGGGAGTAGTTTTTCCTCTTCATGGAGTTTCAAGATTTCCTCTTCGAGTTCTCTAATCTTCTTCCCTGCTTCAGATATCAGTATACTGTTCTCGTCAATCTTTTTCTGTGCCTGTTCGGCACCGTCTATCATGGCGAGGATCTCTTCACGATTGGGGAGGACGGGACGAAAAGGAAAATCTTTTTCTTCGATAACAAAAGGCTCCGGCTCTTCCGGTATGACGATTTCTTTCAGTTCTTCTTTCGCCTGATTGATCTTTGCTTCCTGCACAGCTTTCTGTTCTTCTGCTGTAGACGGAAACTTTCCGCAGAATTCACAAGGAACAAGGCGGTTGATAATCTCTTCAGAATGTTTGATAGTGAGTTCCATATCATCTGCTTTTCTTTTTACTACAGAGAAAAGATTGAAGGCATTATGATATGCTTTTTGTTTTTCATACTGTTCCAGGCGAAATGCTGTCTCCTTTTTATCCTGTTCTCGATTGAAAGCAATGGCTTCATCATCCTCTTTGATCTTTGCCTTGTTGTCTCCAAGAAAAGCATTGGCAGTTTTTAAAGCATGTGATTCTTTCTCAAGGTCAAAGATTTTCTTTTTGAGGGTTGATGATTGAGTCTCTTTTTCTTCAATCCTCTTCTTGATTTCTTCTGTCTGTCTCTCCCTCTTCAAAGCCTCTTCCAGTTTTTTCTCAAGTCCTGTGAGTTTTTCGTTGATGAATTCCTCTGCCTTCTCGGCCTCAACAATCAACTCAGCCGTCCTGTCAATCTCTTTCCGGATCTCTTCCGGATCGTCGACGAACGTTTCAGCTGTCTCAATTGCTGTCGACAGCCTGTCGACTTCTTTCTGTGCTTCTCCTGCTTTGTCCAGGGTATACCGTTTTTCTTTTTCTCTGTCGATCCCGGCGATATTCATGACAACACCGCGGGCTTCTGTCCGGCTTGCGGACATCAGGCCGGACTGATTGTTCCGGCTCTGCTGTGGCTGTTCGTAAAAAGTGGTGATCCGGTAATCCTCGAACGGACCGTATTCTTTTTCTGACCATTCCATCATGGTGTCGAACGTTGCGCGGTCCAGTTGGGGGATGCCGTTGATGCTGGCATAACACTCTGTCTTCGACTTGATCGTGATGATGTGTTTGTGTTCTTTTCCATCAACAGAGAACCGTTTTTCTATCATCCCGCCTTGCGGGAAGAAATCTTTGATGGCTGACCTTCGACCATGTTGAGTTTCTTTTCCTATAACAACAGGATAAGGAGAACAGAAAGCGAAAAGGAAACTTTTCCAGTCTCCGTTTTCACCTATAATAGCATTGATAGTTTCTTTGAGCTTTGAAAGGTCAAATTCAAAACTGACAATTTCCCCTGTTATTGAAGTAAGATTTTTAACTTTTAAATATGTCATTCTGATATTTTTCTCGCCGTGTTGCTCCGTCTGTGTTGTCTCCTGGATCTGATCAACCTTTTCTTTCCATTCTTTCGGGGTTTCCGGATCGAACAACAGGAAGAGATCCCACAGTGTCTTGGCCGCTTCTGCTTCCTCTACTGTGACACGGCGTGTTTGGGTTTCTGTTTTCAGCTGTGTGATCTTTGACCATGGGTGAAGATCATCCTCAATAATAAGCTCTTTGATATTGTCTGTCTCGATCCAGTAGGCGATATCGGGTTTGAACATTCCCTTATTTAAAGTTCCATATCCGGTGACTTTCTTTCGCATGGGGGTACCGTATGGGATTCTTTCGATCTGCTGTTTTTCTATCAATTCAAAACAGGGGAGGAAGTCCCTCTCCCCCCATGTCATTCCCCATGGTCCAGGGTAAGATGCTGGAATATTTTTACTGTGCCACGGCTTGTGAATATGCCCGAGAAACCAGTAATCCAGATTGCAGATTGCCATGTCCTCCGTGTGGATCACAATGTCTGATGCTTTTAGGATGGCATCTGTTTCGTTTGACTTCGAGCAGTCCGAGACGTTTCCATGAAAGACTCCGAAGGCCGGGATGTTTTCGTACTTCATCCGCATCGGGGCAACGAACTCAGCGAGATACTGATTGAACAGGTTCACGGCCTCGGCGTTTGCCTGATCTGCAGGTAGCCCGAGTCGCGCCTGGATGTTGTGTTTGTTGACTTCCGGGAAGCCGAAGAGGATGGCTGATGGCTTGATAGGCATAGGGAACTCTTGCATCAATTCGAATACTGATTTGTTTCTAAACACAGGCACTCCGGATAGCCCTGCATGATATCCATAAACCTTCCCCGGCTTCAGGACGACCAATCCCATCTCCTCAAAAATCCCATAGCACCCCGGAGCATCATGGCTCGGGGTTCCTTCGACCGCTACGACCGGGCAGACTTCCAACCATGATTGCATGATCTCTTTCGCTGTCCGGAGTCCTCCCTTATCAGTTGCAAGGATAGGTTTGTCAAACCAGTCCGATGTAACAATCAGATCAACCTCGTGTTTCAATGCCGCATCTGCGACAGCCTTTCCGCATGTCCGTGAAACCTGCTCCCATTCCATTGAGAAATGGAAGTCACTTGCGTTGATTATTTTCATATCAGTACAGCCCGTGATTTTCTTTTGCGAACTCAGGGACGGCCGCGTCAATCTCTTTCAGATTACTGATGGCCTTGTTCCAGCCTTTTGACCTTGTCTCCGCATCTTCATGATCTGTAAGCCATCCGAGCATCGTGTTGACAGCATCTTTGAAACCTTCAGGAACAAGATCCTCGGCCTGATACTTTCCGAGAACCTCAATCATCTTTTCCCTTTTCGTCTTTTCCTTTTCAGGCGGCTGTCCGATCACCGTCTCAGTCTCAGGCTCTGAAGCAGGACCGAACAGCGCCGGGGCGGCTTCCGTTTTGCTGAACCCCTGACTCATTGCTTGGAGCCTGGCAGCCGTTTCCAGTTGAAGGACTTCACGGCTTCTCCTGATCTTCACGAAGATAAATGAACCGTCTTTCAGGTCTTCGGTTTTGTATCCTGTCATGAGTCCTGCCAGTTCCCGGATTGATTTTTCATAGGCTTTGGTTTCTGCCTTGGCCTGTGCGAATTTCAGCTCTGACTGGAAGTGTGCCCGGCGTTTGAATTTCGTGTCGTATTTGTTTGGATACTGCCCAGGTTTTGAATACCCATCCGTATAGGATTCTTCTTTCATCCAGGATTCCGCGCATCTGTTATACACGTTGTATTCGACTGAACACGGGGAGGATCTCCGGAGCGTCCCGTCCTCTTCCAGGACTGTTGAGTATTTGACAACCCTGTATCCGACAAGCATCTTCGCGAACGCCGGAGTATCTGATCTGTTCATCAGGGAGATATCAACATCCTCATAGATAGGTTCGCTTTTTGATTTCTCTCCGCCTGATATCCCTCTGGCCTCTGCGATCCTGTACATCAGGGAAGGCTGTGGCATCCATGATGGATGCTTATCCGTTCCGACATTGCTGAAATCCTGTTTGAGATCATTCGGGTTGAACTTGACCTCTGTCAGGATGGCCTCATACTCATCCGGTAGGTTCCGGATTGCATCCATGTTGACATACATCCCTTTGTCTGTCGGTGTTGCCTTTTCTGCCCGTTCAATGACTCGGGCTTCGCCGTAGATTTTACTCATCGATCTTCACCTCCTTCGGGAACGTCACCTGAATGTCTTTCTCGATCTTCACGAAATCCAGGGATAGACCGGGTGCGGCCTTGTCGAAAGACTTCTTGTCAAGCTGGACGAACATATCTTTTTCTTTCGCCCATCTGAGAGCCTTGGCCTCGTCGTATTTGATCACGGTTTTTTCCCTGATCCCGATACCGCCGAAGAGCTTTTTCTTTCCTGTTTCAGTAAACTCGAAAATGGCGAAGTTCCTGACATCTGCGATAACCTCATTCAGTTCTTCCTTTGCAAGAGCAAGGCTGTCAATCAGTTCTCTGTTCTGAGCATCGAACTCTTCTCTTTTTTTGTTCAGAAGTGCTTTAAGGTTTTCGACCTCTTCTTTTTTTGCCGCGTACTCGCGGACTGATTCCATCATCATCACATACCTCCAAAATCTTTTGTATGACTTTCTCTTCATCATTATAGCACGCCTGCCAATTTGTGTCTATAACATTTGAAATAAAAGCTGCTTTTTTTATTCTGTCGTATATCTCCGGGGTGAATCCAGGCATCTTCTTTTCAGCGTGTTTCATGAACACATCCTGTTGGAGCAGGGCCGGACCCTTCCCGTTTCGGTATCCGTACCAAGACCACTTCACCCAAAACCTGACGAACGGCTCAATGTCAATCTTCTTTTTCTTCTCAGGGATAGAAAACATGGATATCCCGATGGGAGCCATGACGGCAGCGAAAAGGGAAAACATTGACTGCAAAATGTATTGCCATGTGACTTCTGACAGGCCGGTCATGTCATGAAGAATGGCATAACTGTCTGTTTCCTTTTCCTGGATAACTACCTGCGGAGCTTCCAGGTTGTCCAGTCGTTTCTGTGCTTCCTGGATCTGCTGTTCGTATGACTGGATCTCTTCGTTGAGAGTCTTGAAAACCTCTGACTCTGCTTGTTGATATCTGGCATCCCCTTCAGAGTCAAACCCGATAAACTGCCAATAAGTCCGGCTCGAGATAGGGATATCGTCACGGGCTTGCTCTTTCTCTCTCTTCTGTTCTTTCAGGCTCTGGATATCTGACAGGAGCGTTTCCCTTTCCTCTTCTGCCCTTTCATAATCAGTCTGCTGTGTCGTAATCACAGCCTGCTGTGAGTTATATCGTCCGGCGTATGCTGTTGCCTGCCCGCTGGAAGTACAGAAGATCGAGTATGCAATGGAAAGAGAAATCAGAATATAAAAGCCCCAGTGTTTCCTGAGAAGCAGAGCCAGACCGATTGTAAGAATCGTCAGGGCCGCGCCCTTTATTACTGATAGCCAGACGCTTTCGCCTTCGGATGTGTACTTCCAAGTGTAATAATAGATTTCCAGGAAAGAGCCGAGCAGGATCAGGGTGATGGGGAGGGCGCGTTTCATTTTTTCCTATTCATCTTCGCCATCTTCTTTGCGGCTTTCTTCAGTCTGGCAATAACAACCGGCCTAGTTCTCCATGACCGGCGGTGTTCAACGCTGGTCCAGACTCTCCAGTCCTCGGCATACTCCGGAGGGACATGGCCGTTATGCTTTATGACATGGTCCTCGAGAGCTTGGTAAAATGCTTCCCGTTTATCCATTTTGTCTGCGATAATTTGAAACTGGAACTTTGCGTCATTTGTCATACAATCCTCACTTTAATCCCGATAATAGGAACAGATTTATATTTTCCTGATCCATTTATTGTTTCATATTTATCAATATCGAATTCAATCTCGTGATCACATCCTATTTTATTTGACAAATCCCATATTGTTTTCTGTATGCTTTTTTCTGCTTCCTGTATTTCTTCTGATAGCTCTTTAAGCGTTTCCATTCTGATGCTCCTTATTAACCTTGTCAACCGCCTCGATCAGCCGTGCCCTCTGCCCGGTTGACAAGGCGAACTGAATGAACGCCGGGATGTCTTTATCCAGGCAATGAGACTGATACCATGGATGCTGCCGGTAAGTAAAAGAATGGCTGCGACCGATCCTCGGATCCATCAGGAGCAGTTCACGGAACTCGTCAGAGTCTAGTCCCATACTTTCTGCAATCAGTGAGAACTCATGAAAGAATGTCACCTTTGTCGCGAGAAAGCAGTTTTCGGCATACTTCACAAGTTCGGCCATGCATGGTTCTGTTTTTGCGATATGAAAAGATCCGTCCTTTATCGTCTTGTACAGCTCTGCAACCTTGTCGGTATGAGGTCTATATCCTCCCAGAATGACGAAAGAATAATCAACAGCGTTCGCGTGCTGTGTGCCTCCGAAAAACTCAGGAGAAAAAACACAGTTCTTCCCTGTCTCTTCCATTATTTTTTCTGTGGTCCCTGGGGGAACAGTTGATTTGATTACAAAGATATCAGCCTTGTTTTCCTTGATGGCAGCCTCAACTATTGACGTATCACAGGAACCATCAGAGAGGGGATCCGTCGGAACACAGACAAAGGCAATGTCATAATGAATCAGACCAGGCTTGTCGCTGTCATCATGATCTGGGTCGACTATTCTTGCATCTCGAAAAAGGATTCTCATGTTTCTCCCGACAACTCCGTAACCGATAATTGCTGTTACCACTATTTACTCCTTTCGATTGCTTCAGTAAGATTTTTCATTATGCTGACAACTTTGTCGTCAATAATATTCTGAAAGTTTTTTGAATCGTCACCTTTGATTTCACAATGTTTGAAAGACTCGTCCTGATTGAAGTGTAGTTGAACAACTGCGTTGTTCCAGTAGACAGTCTGGATTTCTATTGTTATTTTCCCACTCCGGCCGCCTCTGACATGATAAGGGATGCCCATTGTTTTGAAGATATCACAGAGGTCTTTTATCATTTCGACCTCAGACGTTTGAAGATTATCAGAAAGGCCAGCTTCACCCTCTGCCAAAAAGGAAAGCTCGTTATTGCCCGGACGAACTCTTCCCGAAAAATCTCTTTCTGTTTGCGGATCTGCCGGCGCATTTGTTTTATTTTTTTCTGGCTCATTCCGGCCTCCTCGGCCACGGGCAATCAGGTTCTCCCATGTAATCCTCAAGTCGACATGCCTTTTTTGTAAATAACTGTGCTGGTATTCCAAGCGTAGGAAGAACGTTAAGCATCTTTTCAAAAAACAGTTTAGCAACGCTCGGTTTCTTCTTATACCATGACCAATACTTCGCTGTCCATTTCATATCTTGTCTCCATCTTGTCTTTCTTCTATTCTATATCTCATCCTTTCACAATCTCCCCGTCTCGCTCCTGCCAGACTTCCGCGATACCACCGGCAGCCTGGACGTTATCGCGCCATTTCTTTTGCTTCTCTGACAGACGATCGTTCTCTGTTTTGATCTCGACTGAAGTAAAGACAGCAAGCCTCTTTCCGACCATATCAGGCGTGACCTCAACCGTCGACCACCCGACCATATCTCCTGATCCCGGGAACAATCCGTATTTGATAGGGACGCCTCCCAGAACAACACGCTGTCCCTTTCTTATATGAATTCTCCCGTCTGCCTTGGCAATAAACTGTTCACCACCGACAACGGCCCGGCCATTATCATTCCTGAAAACGAACGGATACTCAGACAGAACGGCGTCTGCGATTTCTTTTTCTGTCACGTGCGTACTCCATTATCTGATTCCACTCTTCGGAAGAAAGCCGGTATCCTTTCGGGGTGACCTGGAACTTCGCCCCGGTTTCATTCTGGAAATACCAAAAAAAATTATTTCCAGTCTTTTCAGATATCCCGGATTCCCGCGACCAGGCTTTTATGGATTTTTTTTCGGGCATTTATTCCTCCATGAATGTTGACATCTTCCTGAATGATTCTTTGAATTCAGAAAATGTTTTTTTCATTGATAAGATTTCATTTCCAAGTCGGTCACGTTCATTTTCTGCTTTTTTGCTTACTTCATAGATATCGTTGACATATTCAGAAACAGCATCAACAACCTGCTTGTATCCATGGGGGCCATCGACAGTAACTGTTCCACCTTTCATCATAGTGCCTGGAAAAAAAATATCAATACGAACTTTCCCGATTGTAGATTCGGCTTTTTCCAATTTGTCTTCAAGCTCGAGTGTCCTAGACTTCATCATGTCATATTCTTTTTTTTCAAGAATAACTTTTCCTGTAGTCATAATTCATACCTCCTAATATCCACGCGATAAACTGGTTCTCTTTTTCGGATTGATCATTTCCTACTTCGAGAACCAGCCCGGCGGCCGTCGCATGATCGTTTTTCTCCGCTTTGGTAATACCCATCATAATCATTCTAGCACAGGTTCCTTTTTATGTCTACTATCGTATCAGGATTATTTTTCAAAACTTTTGTCCAGATATAAAAAGCCTCTGTATGTTTGATCCCGTTCTCCCTGGCAATCTTCACGGCCTGTTTGAGATTGGCAGCACCGCGGGCAATCTGGATGATCAAGTCCTGTCTTTCTCTTCGGTCACGGACATTGACAAGAACACCTTCTTTTTGTTCAGGGATAGTGTTCCTTTCCTGAGAAGCAAACTCATGCCCACAATACTGGCAGACCTTAACAGAGACAGGAACAGGGTGAAAGCAGTCCGGACATCTTTTGTATGAGGATTTCCCTTTATCGTCTTTGATGACTCCGTCCAGGCTCCATTCTCTGTTATCGTCGGGAAGGCCGTGTCTCTCGAAGTTCCCAACATGGTCCAGGATGATGGCTTTCTCTTTCCCGGGATGAGGCCGGAGAACCCGACCGCAGTACTGCAGGAAAACGATCAAGCTCATTGTCGGCCTGAGTCCAATCAAGGTTGTCACGATAGGAATATCAACACCCTCACTGATGAGATCGCAGTTCGTCAGGCCGTCGATCGTCCCATCTCCGAGTTCTCGCATTGCCCGGACGATTTCAGCATCATCCATCTTGCTGTGAATGGCCCGGAATCTGTACCCGGATTCGCAGAATTCCCTGGCAACGTGTTCGGCGTGTTTAATTGAGACACAGGCAACGATGGCAGGCAGATGGTCGGAGTGCTGCCTGTAATGATCAACAGCCGATCCGATTATCTGTCTTTTGTCCACACGGGCAAGAACCTCTGATTGAACGTACTCTCCCATTCTCTGATGGACGCCGTCCATACTGACAGTCACCGGAGCGAGGTAGTCATAATCGGAAAGAAATCCCTGTTCTATAAGCCATGACATTGAAGGCCCGGATATCAGTTTCTGGAATATATCCCCGAGAGGCTTTCTGTCTGTTCTTCCAGGGGTGGCAGTCACTCCGAGGATTCTGGCCTGCGGATACTGGTCAATGATTTTTCTGAACGTGCTGGCCTGACAATGATGGCTTTCGTCAAATATAAGGATCTCCGGTTCTGGAACTTTTCCTAATCGCCTGACGAGAGTCTGAACAGAACATACCTGTGTTTTATAACGCAGGGATGGAAAGCCGGCTTTGATCATACCGTGTTTTATATCGACACTCGACAGCTCATTTGACAGCTGGCGTGTCAGATTTGATCTATGCGCAATAACATAAATCGTTTTTCCTGATGAATAATGATTGTCAATTATGGTCCGGAGTATCCGGCTCTTTCCCGCGCCAGTCGGTAATTGGTAGCAAATTGACTGTATCCCTGACTGCCAAACCTGTTCAATCTTTGTGACCGCATCTTCCTGATATTCGCGGAGGCCGAAGAGGTTCATTTATTCCTCCGGTATAAAATCGGCGGGAGGCTTGCCGTATTGATTGGCTATAATAATATAATAGAGATTAAAGGTAGTGTCTCTATAGGGATAATAATCTGATAGTGTCCAAAACTCATTTCCATATGGGTGCCCGTCTTTATATTTCCACCACACAGGCCCATCATCCGGCCAATCTTCCCCGGTTATCTCTTTGTATTTTTCAGGGGTGATCCATTTGTCCCAGTCTTTCGGCCTATAGTTATCCTCATAAAAAGCCATTCTGCTGCGAACCCAACCGGGGCGGTTTTTCATCATCCAGTTGAGGGACCTTTCATTCCCATCTTCGTCATAATGTGTCATCATTCATCCTCCAAAATCTCTTTAATCTCCGGCCACTTAATAGGCCGTTTGACTGATAGAATGGATTTGATTGTTCTAATTGTCCTGTCCCTGAGGTATATATCAATATTATACATAGGCTGTTCATTCATGTATAGAACGTGTTCAATCAGGGCCTTTAAAAGTTCCCGACGTTCTACCGGCGTTATTTCGCATACCTCAAAAAGTTTTTCAAAGTTCATAGTCACCCCTTAATCATTTTCTGTGTATCACGAACAATTTTCCCATCTATACACTCCAAATCTTTATTATTTGTCAAGGAACATTTTTATACTTTTCCCATGAGACAGATTTAAAAACCGCCTTATGATTTACCCATCTCGCCAGCCTTTTAAGATCTGGATTTATATAATTATTTTTGAAATCAATATAGGGCTGTGCAAACGGATCGAGATTGAGACTCCGTAAGAACTCAATTCTATCAATAGATTCATCCTCTTCTTTGAGAAGAGTATAAACAAAAAAGCGCTTCGGTTTTGTTCCATGTTTTCTTAATAATCTGGTTGCTTTTCTTATCGGTTCTTTTTGTCCTTGATTATCACAGGCCATCCGTAACGGTTTCAACCATTTTACACATGATAATAATTTCGCTGTTTCATCATCTATAAGCCTGCAATCAAGGCCCTGGTTAAAATCAACCCTTATTTTTTTATCAATTATTTTCTCAATTTCTTTTCTTCCGTGTTCTGAAGCAAGAATATTATTATCCAATAACACGGCAGTTTTTTTATCAGAAATAAATTCCTCAATTTCTGCATGGGGTTTTATATCACCCTCTTTCTGCGGAACAATGCACCAAGAACATTTATTCGGACAACCCCTTGTTAAAAACCCATAAGCATGTTCACAATTATATAAATCATAATCCGGACAAACATGTTCAATTTCTTCAGGAAGTTTATGCATGTTATATCCAGTTCCACCTTTAATTTCCTTGTCAAATGAAGAAAGTGAAAATTGATCATCTGTAAATGTGAAAACCTTACTTTTATATTGTGTGTCAAAGTGGCCAATTCCGCAGAGGTTAACGGTATCATTTTTTTCCTTGTGATATGCTGATAGTTTCATAAGTGCGAGGTTGGGAAAGTTGTGTCCATCTACATCGTACAGGTTAATATTCATATTTTAAAAAATAATATAGTTAAACCCAAAAGAAACAACCCCAACAAGAAAAAGAAAAAATAACACAACAAATCCGATTATATTGTCTAACATAAGATCCTCCAAATAATGCCAGCTCATTCATTCTCAATCCTTTCAATTTTCATCCCAAACACTCCTTATAGATTTCCCTGACCTCAGACCACAGGAGGCCGGAAGCGGATTTGATGATTTTAATAATGGCATCCTGCCGTAAGCAAAAAATTAAATAATCTACGGAATTAAGCTCATCTGCATATTTTGATAAATGCTTCTCTAGAAATAGCCACTCCTCAACCAAAGCCAGAAACATTTCGCCATAATAGATATCTCGTGCTTCATAAATATCCTCTCCGGAAACCGGGAACGGTTTCATGTTAACCCGTTCAAAAAAATTAGCTTTCTGCTCTTGTGTCATTCTTTCTCTCCTGCTCTGGTGTTCCATTCCTTCCTTGATTGTCTATGCCCTTTCTTTGTTTCCGGATATAATGCTGTTCGATATCCGCAATGCAGACACTTTTTTCCTTGTACAAAAAGATTCCCAATGGTAAAAACTAAAAACTTAATTTCATATTTTCCGCATATCTTGCACGGCTTCAGCTCTTTCATTTCTCTCCCTCTCGGTGTTGTATAGCATCTCTAAAACTTGAATATTTATCTTCTGGGATCTCCTCTTGAAACGGTTTTACAAGATCATTATCTATTACCGATTCTTTCTCTCCCTCTCGGTGTTCTGTCATTGCCTTAAAACAATCCTCTGAAGCCAGATTGTAACCATATCGCAACAGCGCCCCGGCAACCTTCGCCCTGACTTTTTCATCCGGTATTAATTCGGGAATATCATCAATTCTCCCGGTGAATATATCTTCAGGATATTGATTTTCCGGCCACCAATCGGGAAACGCCGGCCCGCCTGTTTCTTTACTCATTTCATTATCTCCTCAATCTTCCTGATCTGCTCCGGTATCAGGTCTACCGGCTCGCCGTCTTTGATTAGGGTGTATGTATGGTCCCCTGTTAGTTTGTAATTGCCAAACAACAGACATTTGCAGCCACGTTCAAATCGTTCTAGGTCGTCAATAGCAAGACATGTCCCGTCTTTTCCTATTGCAATTATTTTACGATATCTTATATCGTCTTCATGATTCCAAACCCTCGCCCGCTTCCCATAATGCCGGAAGACGGAGGGGATGAGGAATTCAATTTTCCCCTCTTCACAATAAATTACATTTATTGGATTTGTTCTCAATAAAATACGATGGGAATAAACATTAAACTGTGTTTCCCTTATCCCGTCATATATGCCATAAACAACCTGACCATTGCCAAGCAAACCACTCACCGGCTCACCTATCCTGTCTTTGTAATCTTCCATCATATCCTCCTTTCTTTATTATAGCACGTGTTCCTTTCCGTGTCTACCACAAACTCTTGTTTTCTTCGTTTAACCTGGAGATTATTTCGGTGATCCAGGAGGGTTTATGTATATGCTCTAATGGCCATGTGATATAATCAGTCCTGTCTAGTCTATTCCCGAAATCAATGGAAAAGTGATATTCGTTTAGTATAGACAGATAACACTTTTCACAGAATCCACTTAATAGCAGCTTTGATCTTTTCCCGCATTGCCGGCATCTGTTAAAAAGGTATTTCATCATCGTATACATCCTCTTTTCTTTCTGCTGCCGTCTTTAGCCTGATCCCGATAAGACCTCTGCGCCTTTTCGTGACATACACTCCTTCCTCCGGGTCGCGGAACTCCAGATTTTTACTCCCTGAAATAATATGCCGGTTGAACTTTTTGACATTGCTGACAACCCACTTTGAAGAGGCTTTCCGGAATCCCATATAATCTTTGAATGCGTCCGTCAGTTCTTCAGAACTACAAAAAGAATCGTCATCAATGATACACATATCCTTTATGAACCTCCCGAAGTCGTCGTTCTCATGGATGTATGAAGACTTTTCCCTGAGTGCTTCGGCTGATTCTTTTATGTAACCGTCATTCTCGTTCTCGACTTGCAGATAAACAGATATCATCTTTTTTATTATTGCCGGCTTCTCTGAGAAGATGGAAGAAAGGAGAGCATTCTTGTCTTTCCTTTCCCCGATATACTCTTCCGGAATTCCTTTTTCTAACAGTGCCGCCCTGTCATTCTTGCTCTTCGGAAAAGTCATTTTAAAAGGCAAGATATACAGCCGATCAATAAAAGCATTATCCAGAGAGTTAAACCTCGGTAGATCATTCACCGCAAGGATCAACTGCCACGTGGGATAAAACTCAATCTGATCTTTGAACTTCGGGTTTGCCGTGATGGTATCGCCTCCGGTAAGGTTTTTGATTATCCCTGTTGAAAATTCATTACCCTGATCAACCTCAGTCCCGACAGCTGCGTATGACCCCTGAAAACTGACAAGCTCCGGAGTCACCCCGAGCCCTGAATCTCGCCTGTCCGGCATCAGAAGTTTTGGGTTGTATGTATTTGTCTTCCCTTTCAGGATCTCTTTGATGATATCAATGAGTGTTGATTTCCCGTTATAACCATCCCCTTCCCACAGCTGGAAGATCCTTTTGTTGCTGTTCCCTGAGATGCACAAAGAAATCAACTGCATTGCCATTTCGTTCGTCTCTTCGTCCGGGAACAGTTCTTTCATAAACTGAAGAAAAGCTCTCGGCTCTCCTGCGTTCATGACATCGTCAACTGAATAATCTATATACTTCAACCGGAACTCTGCCCGATATCCGTTTCTCTTTTCTATCTGTTTGTTCGAGAAGTCAATCACCCCGTCCCGGATGGTGACTGTCTCCCTGATGGCCTGGCTGTCCCAATCAACATAATCCTCTCTGATCATTGACTGGATCTCTGTAATGGTTTTCTTTTTCCAGGTTGTATCATTCAGATTTTTAATTACCCGGATCAGGCACTCATTCATTTCCTTGCTGTTGTCCCTGGCATAATAATATTCTTTTGCAATCTTAAAAAGAATAGTATAGACAACCGAATACATATCACTCATGATCTCCCATCTGGACCCGTTAAAAAAATATGTCTCTTTGTCGCCTTTGCAAAAAATCACATTCTCGTCAAAAGCTACATACAGCAATTTCTTTGCTGCTGTATTCCCGGATAGCGTGAAGAACTCCCTTGCCTCTACAAGCTCTGACAAATACAAATAATCCGGTTCCGGAAACGGGAGTGAACTCTCTTCGTCTTCTCCTATTAAAAGAGCGTTACTGATGGCGTCAACCTTCACAACCTGGTTCACCAGATACTGGCTGACACCCTCTTCCTGAAGGAACATTACAAACGTCCCTATTGTGATGCCGCCTTCCGGTTTAAAAGACTTTATTCTGTTGATGACTTGATGATGCTCATACTGCGGATCCCCACGGCTCCACTCTTCCAGGGCATCTATAACCTCTGCACTGTTCCCTGCTGCCGCCACAGCTGATGTAATAAACTCCAACCATCTGTCATTACTGTTAAACCTCTGGACATCAACTTTTCTCAGTACGCTTTTCAACAGCTTCACAGGAATATGCTTTGATTCAGGAACCGTTTTCTTATCTGTATGTTTATCCGGCTTCTGTTTGACAGCCTGAAGCCATGAAAGAAGCTCTTCTGGAATCTCCATTGGGTCCGCGTCGCTAATATAGTTATACCCTGGAGACCCTGCAGCAATCACATACCCGGCTGACGTTTTTATATCAATGCCAATCTCACAGTCCTCTATTTTGATGGATCCCTGTTTGAGGCCGTGATTCTTCCCGACATAGAAAAAGATATGCTGACCGCCTCCACCTGTTTTGACAACAGTTGTGTCGTAGAAATATCCGATGGTGATATTCAATTTCTTCATCAGTTCTTTGAAATAAATATTGCCATCAGGCTTCCCTTCGTGGCGATCAAGATCCAGGATAATGACATCCTCTGGGATCCACGCCCCGATCATTGTCCCTATGGACTGCAATGTTTCCGCTTTCTCCCTATCAACATGATGTTTCTCATCCTTCCAACTCTCACCTTTTGGGATGTCCGGCCCTTTGTTTGCTCTACATGGGAAAAATCTAAAACCGTTATCTTGATATACTTCTAGAGACATACGCTTCTCTTTCCTTTATTTTGTAACCTTCAATCTCAATCCTGTCCTCCAGTGAGGAAGGAAGCCACCCGATCATTCTCCCGCATTTATCACAGAGAACACCGTATCGTTTTATCTTCTTATCAGAATAATAAAATGATACTTCCGCTCCCTGACAATAATGACATGGAAGGATTTTTTTAAGCCAGTCTTTTATCATGTTTCTGAAAACCTCCCATATTTTTCTTCATTTTCTCTGTCTCTTTCATATTTTTCTTTAATTGCCTTAAAAATATATTCATCAGTTTTCATCTTTGCATTTAAAGCTGTATTATTTATCCACCTTTTTTGCTCTGCTGATACTGACAGAAAGAGAATATCTTCCTCAAATGTTTCGAGTGACATTATTATATTGAGTCCTATTTTTTCAGAAAGTTTATTCAACATTTTTTCAGAAATAAAAACAGTCTCATTGAGTATTCTGTATAATGATGTACGGCTTATTCCTACAGCTTCAGCAAATGATTTTTTATTTTTAAAAGACTTTTCGATCATTTTTTTTATCTGAAATATCATCGGGCGTTTGTCAATCATAAAAAACTCCTTTTTTAACAATCTATCACAGATAAAAAAAAGTGTCCAGACATAAAAGAACATTTTTTACATTTGGCACACTTCCGGTAGACCTTGTACACTTAAAAGGCTGTTTTGAAAAAGTCTCCTATAGAGTTAAAATTATCTCGTAATTTTCCCTATATACAACTTTTTGAAAATAGGGGTAAAAGTGTACAAGCGCTCAAGCACTACAATTCCACCTCTTCCAGCCGGATAATCCACCCGTCTTTCTCCCCGGAATAGATCTCTTTTCGCTTCCAGCCTGTTTTCAGCATACACTGTCTGATTGATTTGTATTCCCGGACACGATTGTTTTTTTTACATATAACTTTTTTGGGATTGCCCCCGCTGGAATCATCCCCCGCAGGAAGGATCCTGTGGTTTATCTGCCCTGTCCAGCAGGGCATCTCTCCGTAATCTTCCATGGTTGACAAGAATAGCACGCGGACTTATACTTGTCAATGGAGGACGGTTTCGCAAAACGAAGCCGAAAACGGAATGGCTGAAAAGAAGTTCTGGGAATACAGCAAACAATTTTCTTCAACATACCAACCGAAGAAGAATGGCCGGAAACCTTCCCACCTGAGAAAATGGATCAAAGACAATAATATATCGACTGATGATATCCGGAGAATGATCGGCAGCCTTGGCCCGATGATCAAAACCATCGATGACGCGAAGGAACTGCTGGAAAAGGACAGTACTCCTTTTATCGTCAAACTTTTTTTAAAACCTATCATCCAGGACTTCGTCAAAGGACACACGAAAACAATTCAGTGGATGATAGAGTATGGATTCGGGATGCCGAAGCAGGAGATTGAAAGCACTGAGACGCAGATCACCGCGAAGGATATCCCGAAGGAAGATAGACAGAAGATGCTTAAAGAGTTGATGAGGAAGTACAATGAAGCAGAGCCTGAAACAGAAGATAATTGAACTCCACGAGAAACACGGCGATATCGAGATCCGTTGCGCTGGCCGTGATTCTCTCCCGTTGGATATTATCCTGGACTTCCAGGGCAAACTCAAAAAGAGATCAGAACAGAACCTGTTAAAGCTGATCGAGAGAATATTCAAACTCGGTTTCATCGCCCCGTTCTTCGTCTGGGAGCATGAGGGATCGTATTATGACTTGGATGGTCACGGGAGGTCCGAGGCAATGAACGCTGTCAGGGAAGCCGGGGTGCCGATCCCTGGGATGTTCCCGGTTGACTATATCCAGGCAGACTCGAAAGAGGAAGCGAGGGAGATCCTCCTGTCAATCAGTAGTCAATATGGGGAGTTTGATACTGTGGAGCTTTCTGAATGGCTGAACGGTCTCGGGGAGAGTGTTGCGGAGTCCATCCGGCTTGTGGATACTGAAATCAAAGTTTCCTTCCCGGGAGAAGATACCGAATCAGACGACGAAGTTCCAGAAGAGGTGGAGCCTATTACAAAGCTCGGCGACCTGTGGGAGTTGGGTAACCATCGGTTGCTTTGTGGTAATAGTACGAAAGAGGAAGATGTTGAAAGGTTGATGAATGGGAAGAAGGCTTGTATTTGTTTTACAGACCCGCCGTATGGTGTTGGAATAGGTGACAAGAACAAGTTTCTTAATTCCTTCCAGCCTTCTGGAAGGAATTTAAAAGATATTGTATCAGATAATGAGAAGCCAGAAGACTTAAAAGAGATTCTTGTTAAAGCCTTCATTAATGCCAGAAAGATTGCAGCAGCAGAAGATTGTACTTTCTTTGTTACAGCACCGCAAGGTGGGGAGCTTGGAATGATGATGATGATGATGATGAAGGAGGCAGGGATGCCTGTTCGTCATGTTCTTATGTGGTATAAGAATGCCCCTACATTTAGTATGGGCCGCCTTGATTATGATTATCAGCATGAACCTATTCTTCTTACATGGGGGAAGAAACACAAGAGACCGATGGAAGGAGAACATCGTTCCTCTGTCTGGAAGATAGATAAGCCAAGGAAATCGGCAGAACATCCAACAATGAAACCAGTTGAATTATATGACAATGCGTATCTAAATAATTCAGATGATGGCGATATCAGTTATGAGCCCTTTGCTGGGTCGGGTACTGCCTTCATTTCTTCTGAAAAAACCGGGCGCACCTGCTATGGCATGGAGCTGGACCCGCATTACTGCGATGTGACCGTCACCAGATACAAGGAATGGTGTGAAGCGAACGGGAAGAACCATGAAATAAAACTCAATGGCAAGCCTCACAGCTTCTGAGGAAGCCCTATTCATCGACATCCTGAACACAGAACTGAGGGAAAGAGTCGCCCCGAAGTTTGAAGCATGGCGAGAGCCGGCTGATTTCAAAGTCGCTCACGGTGGCCGCGGCGCCGGGGCAAAGTCATGGTCTGTTGCTTCACTGCTTGTACAGAAGCTCCAGGCGCAGCACCTGAAGTGTTTCTGTGGCCGTGAAATCCAGAAGACACTTGAAGAATCCTCGTACTCACTGATCTGGGATACTATCAGCAGGCTCGGTTATGAGGCCGACTGGGAGGCCATCCCGTCACGGTCCAGGATAGTTAACAAGAAGAACGGATCTTATTTTTATTTTGCCGGACTGAAAGACCTGAAAACTGCGAAAGGGTTGAAGGGTCTCGAAGGGTATGACCTCTGTTGGATTGATGAGGCTGAGTCTATCCCTGTTGAATCTTGGGACCTGATTTTCCCGACCTTCAGGAAAGCCGGTTCTGAAATATGGATCACGTTCAACCGGGATAAAGACATGGACCCGGTTTACAAACTGTTCTATATTAACCCACCACCGAACACGATTGCATTGGAACTGAAACCAGGGAAAGAAGACAATCCGTGGTTCCCGGATAAGCTCCTCACTCAGATGAAACATGATTATGCTGTCCGGCCAGATATCGCGGAGCATAAGTGGGGAGGGAAGCCGAAGGCACAGGGCTTCAATGCCGTCATGTCTCGGGTCGCTGTCCGGGCTGCCATGAACCGCCGTCTTCCCGCAGAGGGACCGTTCTCATGTGGCGTGGACGTTGCCAGGTTCGGTGATGACAGGACAGTGATGTATCTCAGGCAGGGAATGAAAGTCATTGACAGCAAGATCCTCCACGGGGCCAACACTCAGAGGGTGGCAAAAGAGGTCTGGTCATTTGTGAAACACAAGAAGTCTACGACAATTAAGATTGATGACACCGGAGTCGGCGGTGGTGTGACTGACCGGCTCCGTGAGTTCGGGGCGAAAGTGGTCCCGATAAACTTTGGATCGTCAGCTGTCCAGAAGAAAAAATATAAAAATCTCGCCACTGAAATGTGGTTTGAGTTGCCTATAGATGAGATCGATATCCCGGACGATGACGAACTTATGGACGAACTGTCTGAAAGATTATATGATTACGATAAAACGGAGGCGAAGATTATCGAGCCGAAGAAAGACTTCAAAGAACGATATGGAAAAAGTCCTGATAAAGCGGACGCGCTTATCCTCTGTTTTTTTACAGGCAAGACAATCCAGTACACGCCAAAGGCCAAGAGAGCATTGGCCGCAAGGAGGGGGCGATAATGAGCATATTCAGCAGTACGTTCGACTGGTTCAAATCCAGAAGCGCGACAAATAATCCTGTCAAGACATCCAGAAAGACGCCGCAGACCAGGGATTTCACAGACGGGATGCAGGTCAACCAAGCTCTGACTCGCGGGCTTTACTTCGGAGATTATCCTGGGCTGAAGCTGGCGTCGGCCTTGGCAATGGCACCTGTTAAGATCCCTGTCTTTTTCCAGGGGTTCCCTATTCCGAAGACTATTGAGGATGATAAAGAAATTGACCAGATCCTCAAGGATCTAATCAAACAGTTCAATATGCAGATCCAGCAGATCCATATTCAACGGAGGAGGGAGGGGACAATCTGGGTATGGCCGAAGTTTTCTCAGGGCAAACTCTATTGGGAGTTCATCCCGGATAATACAGTCTGTGATATTATCAGGAATATCGACACGAACGAAATCCAGGAGTTGATCGTCGAAGAGAATATCACCGTGACAACAGCTTACAGCCGGAACGTCACAGTGACCCGCCGGAGATCATTCACAGAGCAGAGAATCACTGTAGCATACACCGGTTCCGGGATGCCGTCAGACCTGAAGGAAGGGACGATGCGGAATCCGATCGGGATGATTCCGGTTCCTTTTTCCTGCGAGGCTGACGGTGATGATATCCGCGGTCATTCTATTTATGGCAGGATTATTGCGGATCTGAAAGCATACCACGACATCGACCTTTCACTTTCAACTCTTCTGGCGAAGTTCAAAATCAAACTGCTTCTCGGGACAGAGGACCCGGACGCCTTTGCGCAGGCGAACGGGTATGATGATGCGGCTGATATGTTTGCGAATATAGATATCAGCGAGATTGATTTGATGATCCACAGACCAGAAGCAGGAGACACAGCTCCGGAGCTGCTGTCGCCTCCCCTGCAGGCATACCAGGCTTATATGGATGCCCTTAAGCTGAAGTTCCGGAAGATCATTGAAGGCTCCGGTATCCCTGAGATAGCATGGGGGCTGAAGACAGAAGGAAACCTCGCATCTGTCCAGGAGAATATGAGTACGCTGCTGATGTATGTCCGGGGAGACCAGAGAGAATGCACGAATCCCTGGATCAAAGTTTTTGAGGCATCACTCAAACTTCTGATGATAGCTAGAATGATCAACAGAGATGTCAGTCTCACAGTCGAGTGGAATGACCTGGATTCTATCAGTGATGAAACTAAGTCGATTATTTTCAAGAACTTCGCAGAGGGGATCAGCAAACTGATGAGCGTTGCAGGTATGACAAAACAGCAGCTTCATCGGTTGTGGGATATGAACTTTCCGAACGCGACGGAGGATGATTTTAAAGAGTTTGTTCGGGGCCTCGGAGACATGGCAGCTTTCAAAGCCCTGGCGAGTGCTGACCCAATGACGGCTCTTGATGCCGCCGGGATGCTTAACCGGGAGACCACTGTTTGACGAATGAGGCGTTTGAAGAGTTATACACGGCTGCTCGGGCAGAGTGGCCCCGTGTTCAACTCTCAGTCCTTAAAGAAATCAGGGATGTTTACATCCAGGCAGCCGATGAGTCTGCTGCTGTCGTCAGGGCAACAGAGGCCGCCGGGCTGTCTGACCTGACCTCTTCAGGGTGGCAGGCGATTGAGAGGCAGCTTCGGGAAGGCGCAAGAATAATCAGCCGGTCAGTTGAAGAGGCTGTTCCTGGCATGGTCACTGATTGTTATTTCCTGACAGAGGCGACCCCCGGGCCGGGACGGATTGACGCGAAATATCTATCAGAAGCCTTCACAGAAATCGGTGGGGTCATCACCGTTACCCCGGAAGGTCTTTCGAATATCTATCAATCTATCAATAATAGACTTGTCACAGCTCTTGTCAATCAGGAATGGCAGGATGGGTACACTTTCAGCGAAAGGATCTGGGGTGGGATAAACGGGCAGTATCAGGCAGACATCAAGAGAGTCGTTCAGGCAGGTGTAGCGCAGGGAAGGGATGTGACCCAGATCGCCCGTGATATTGAGGTCTATGCCAGGAACGGGCGGGATTATACGTTCAGCGCAGGTCGATACGGGAGACTCAGGCCAGGGACCGGAGAATATTCACGCCGGATCGGAAGAGCTATTGATTATCGCGCTCTCCGGCTTGCAAGGACGGAGCTTTATTCTGCCATGCAGACAGCTGCAGCATGGCAGGGACAGAGCAACCCAGCCTGTCCTGATTTGTATGATTGGGAGTTGAGCGGTGGTCGTCAGGGCTGGCCGTGTGATTGTGCTGATCTAGCCAGGAATAGTCCTTATCAATATGTCGAATTACCAGGATACCCCCATCCGAACTGCCTTTGTGTCATACGCCAAAAACTCCGCCCTCACGGCGAGTTCATGGCAGACCTGCAGTCATGGTCTGAGGGTGGTTCCGTTCCGTACCTGGATGAGTGGTATAACAAATATTATCTTCCTGCTCAATCAGGCTAGACACGGAAAGGAACCTGTGCTATTCTATAGACAGGAGGACTACGATGGAAAAGATTTGTAAAAATTGCTTTCACTTCCTTTTATTCCCGAACGGAAACAATGGATACTGCCGGGCAGGCAATCCACAGCAGGGTGACAGGTCTTCTTCGGTTTTCCCGATCATGAAGCAGGAAGACAGCTGCGGGCAGTGGAGGGACAGGCATGTTGTTTACAATGGATAGTAATACATTATGCTATTTAGACGAAGTCAAACTTGTATATCCTCCCGGAATATACAGGATATGGCAATGCCACAGATGCGGGCGTATATATCCTCAATGGCCTGATGATTCGCCACCCGACAGGACCTGTCTTTGTGGTGAAGATTTCTGGATATTGATATGGTCGGCAGAGAGAAAGGAGAGAAATAATGCTCTACAACACAGCAAATAAAATCCGTAATTACGGAATCAGAAAAGGAAAAGGCTGGATCGTTCGTTTCGGGATCTGGCTTCGCAAAGTATCAGAAAAAATGAGGTGGTATCTATGAGTTGGGAATGGTGGCAGTGTATCGCGGTTATCGGGCTTTTCGGAATAGCTACGGTCTATACGTGGATTCTTTTTTTTACGTCCAGGAGGAGGAAGAAATGAAGGATATTGCTGAGATTATCTGTATAATAGCTGTTTGCCTCGGTGCACTTTTTTTCCTCTGGATGTTGCTCAAATGATCATCGTCACAGTCAGTTTCAACTACCCCCCAGAGTACAACCTTGCTGATTATGAAATGCTCGCCAGAGTTTTTCGGCATTCCTGCAGCAAGTATTGCCCTGATGCAAAGTTCATTGATATAAAGGTCGAGCCTCCTGTCCTCCCTGAAGGCGATCGGCACGATCTCAATTTCCTGTACAATACTATTAAACTCGAAGAGTGGCTCCGTATAATCGAAGGAACAGATGAGAATATCGTTCTTGCTGATGCCGACATGGTTGCTATCAGGCCGTTCTCCGAGTTTGAGATATTCGATCATCATTTCGATGTCGGGTATACTGAACGGACTGAGGTCCGGATGAGAAAGGACAAGAATACAAGGCAGTATTGGGGTGAAGAGAAGATCAGGAGAATGCCGATGAACGGCGGGATCATGTTCGTGAAACCGACGGAGGCCGCCCGTGATTTCTTCAGGCAGTATAAAGAAGTCAATCAGAGGCTGTACGATAACGGGTATGAGCATAAGAAATGGCGGGTGAAATACGCCGGGATGAACCAGGCGGCATTCGGCTGCCTGTTTGAGACCGGTCAGTATGAGGCCATTGTGAAGTCGTTTCCGTGCCGGACATGGAATGCTGTTGATACTGACTGGCCGCACGTCACACGGTGCGGATCTGTATTCGTTCACATGAAAAGCCGGCTTCGCCGTCTTGTTCTCGCGAGAAAGCAGCCTTTCGGGAACTACAAGGAGGCGATGAAGTTGTGGTATAAAGAAGCTGCAGAGATAGGAGAAAGAATATGGACGGAACAGTAAAATGTATTTTTTGTGGAAAAGAAATTGAAGGTGGATGTCGCTCTTCTTTTGGCGCATATTGTTTTGAATGCGAAGAGAAAAAAGAGAATAAAATAATTATAGAAAGACATAATAATGAAGAAATGATTAAGACCATAAAAGAATATAATAAAAAGGGTTTGTGCGGGTATAGAATAGCAAACGGAGAATTTTGTCAAAATAAAATACCCTGCAAGAAGCATCAGGATTTAACATGTTGGGTATGTGGTAAAAAAGCAATATCAAATTGCATAAATTATGATGATTCATTATCCGTGTGTGAAGATCACCCACAGATAATGCAAACAATAAATTATAGATAATTATGAGAAGCTGCAGAGATAGGAGAGCCGGTATGGGAGGAGTAAAACAGGTCTACATCGCTATGAGCGCGGACATCATTCACCCCGGGCATCTGAATATCATCAGGCACGGGGCAAAGCTCGGTGAAGTCACGATCGGACTCCTGACAGATAAGGCAATCGCCAGCTATAAGCGGCTGCCTTATATGACATACGAGCAGCGGAGGGAGGTTGTTCTCGGGCTGAAAGGCGTCTCCCGCGTCCTTGATCAGGATACCCTAGATTACCGCCCGAACCTGAAAAGGCTCAGACCGGATTATGTTGTTCACGGAGATGATTGGAGGGAAGGCGTCCAGTCACAAACCCGTGAACAGGTTCTTTCTGTTCTGTCAGAATGGGGCGGTCAGCTGATTGAAGTTCCGTATACCGAAGGGGTCAGCTCGTCAGGACTCAGGGAAGGAATCCGATCCAGAGGGATTACTCCAGAGAAGAGGCGCGTGATGCTCCGTCGGCTTATCAGAGACAAGAAGCCTGTCCGGATCTGCGAGGCGCATAACGGGCTGTCCGGTCTTATTGTTGAGCGGTCCGGATTTGACGGGATCTGGTGTTCCTCTCTGGCCGATTCTCTTTCCAGGGGGAAGCCTGATATTGAGGCTGTTGATATTACAAACAGAATCAGGACTGTTGAAGAGATAATGGAAGTGACGACAAAACCGATTATCTTTGATGGGGATTCCGGCGGCAGGACTGAGCATTTCTGCTTTACTGTCCGGACGTTGGACAGGCTCGGCGTCTCGGCTGTTATCATAGAGGACAAGGTCGGCCCGAAACGGAACAGCCTCGGGAGTGGTGAAGGACAAAGACAGGCGGATCCGCAGGAGTTTGCGGAGAAGATCAGGGCCGGGAAGGCCGCGCAGATTTCTGATGACTTCATGATAATCGCGAGGATTGAGAGTTTTTGTCTCGGCAAGGGTCTTGATGATGCTGTTGACCGGGCAGAGGTGTACATCGAGGCCGGGGCAGATGCGATTATGATTCATTCGAAGAATGAGAGCGCCGAAGAGGTTTTTTCTTTTTGTGATGCTGCCGATTATGGAGTCCCTCTTGTATGTGTGCCGACGACTTATGATCGATGCCCTGGTGATCTTCTTTCAAAAAAAGGTATCAATGTTATTATCTATGCGAACCAGTTGATCAGGGCTTCCATTCCGGCAATGCAATCTATAGTAAATGATATTCAGAATTATGATTGTGCATATCCTGTCCGCGGGAAAATTATCCCCGTTAAAGAAACATTGGAGTACACAGATGTTTGATTTTCTTGTGGGAGTCCCGGACTCCACTCTCGCCGGGCTTGGCGGTATCGTTGCCGCTAATGAAGGGAGCGCCATTGGGCTGGCAATCGGGTATCACCTGGCAACAGGAAAGACTCCTGTTGTGTATATGCAGAATTCAGGGCTGTGGAACGCCATGAACCCGATAACGTCTCTGGTTATCCCTTACGGGATCCCGATGACGCTGTTGATCAGTGATAGGGGAGGATTACCACAGCATGAGATTGATTTCGGGATGAGCACAGAGGTCCTTATGTCTGCCGGTTTTTCTCTTTTCCATATCGATACAAAAAAAGACTTGTTCGATGTCTCCGAGGAAGAAAAAGGCAAGCTGTCTGCTGTTGTTATTCCAGACGGAATGTTCAAAACCGACCAAAAAGAAAACACCGACCGTGAAAAAACAATCGAACGGATTCTCAGTGAAGCACCGCCGGACAGTATCTTTGTTTCTGCCACCGGGAAGATCAGCCGGGAGCTGTATGAACTCCGCGGAGACAGACACGAGAAAGACTTTCTCTGTATCGGAGGCATGGGTCATTGTCTTCAGGTAGCAGCAGGAATAGCTATGCAGAAACCAAATAGGCGAGTTGTGTGTCTGGATGGTGATGGTTCAGTTCTGATGCATCTCGGCGGGTTGGCTGTCGTGGCACAGATGAGGCTCCGGAACCTGACTCATATTATGCTGAATAATGGTTCCCATGATTCTGTTGGCGGTTGCCCGACTGTTGCGCTCGATCTGGATTTCAGATATATAACTGGTGGAATGGGTTATTTATATTCAACTGAGCTGAAGTTCGAGAACGGCCCATGGTTCTGTGAGCAGTTTGTTTCGTCTGGAGCGCGTGCGGATCTCGGCAGGCCGAAGGAACAACCGGGAAAGTTGAAAAATATTTTCATGGAGAACTTGAATGAAGATAGTCACAACCATCTTTGACTATGCCAGGACCTCTTTCAATTATCAACAGCTGTATGATGTTTTCGTCGCTTCCTGCAGGAAGCACATGCCGGGCGTCGAGGTCGTGACTCTCGAATTGGATGTTCCAATGCAGAAAGATGACCGGAAGCCTGGACTGTGGATCAATACCTGCAAGCTCCGGGCGCAGGTTGAATACCTGGAACACGCTGATGACGATGTTGTTTTCTGTGATTGCGATATGCTTTGCCTGAGATCAAACGAGGATGTCTGGGACATGCTGTTTGATATCGGGTACACAGAGAAACCGGCCTGGAAGAAAACCAGGTGCCGATTGAATGGTGGTGTTGTTTTTGTCCGGAACACAGAACGCGCTCATGCCTGGATGCGGAAACTCTTGGAAATCAATGACCGGATGTATTACGATTTCCGATTCCACAAACAGTGGAGGGTTAAATACTTCGGGATGAATCAATCTGCAATGGGATACATGATTGAGATGCACCCGGAGATTGCCGACGCGGTCTCTCTCTCCACTCAGGTCTGGAATGCTGTTGACTGTGACTGGCAGTATGTCAACGAAGAAACAAGGTTTGTTCATGTGAAAGGCAAGCTCCGGCATTGCGTTTTCCTCCGGGAGGGCTATCCGTGGATGCATGATATCTTGAAAGAATGGGCCTCGTATACTGACAGGAAAGAGATTACAGTGTCAGAAAAGATGCCATGGGACATCAAAAAAGAGCAGATGAAAACCCAGAAAAAGAAAAGGGTTCGTGGTTTCGACTATAAAAGGAGACGACTGTGAAAATTGTAACGATTCATTTTGAAGAGGATTATAATGATTTTTCCAATCTTTTAAAGGTCTGGGAATACTCAGCTCGATTGCATCATCCGGATGCGGAGGTTGTTGTTCTGACTGTACCACGGCCTGAAGAGGTCTCGAGGAAGTGTGATCCGTTTCTGACGTTCTCATCTTCGTATGCTTTTTTGGAAATGGCGAGGTGGGCTCTTACTCAGAACGATGAAATAATCATGACAGATGCGGACCTGATGTTTACCGGGGATTGCTCTCCTGCTTTCAAAGAGGACTTCACTCTCGGTGTTACTGTCAGAAAGGCCCGCGGGTGGCTCAACGCCGGTGTCTTGTTTTATCGGCCTGCAGGGCGGGGGATTCTGAAGTCAATAATCAGGATGACGGAAACCATTGTTTCGAATCCGGAGCTGTTCGTTGAACATGTCAGTGAGTGCCTGGGAGGTGACCAGACAGCAATTACCCTTCATGCTCTGAACGACAACAGTATTAAACGGTTTTCCTGTTCGGAGTATAATCTTGAGCAGAACAGCTGGGAATGGTTTTCTGAGAATACAAAGATCGTCCACATGAAGTCGAACCTGTGGGACATGGTCCAGGGTTTGGAGCCTCGGCGACCGGTTCCGGAGGATCATGTGACGCACAGGATTTTTGAGATTTGGAAAGGGTATTTGAGGGAGGCAGGTTGTGACGAAGGATCCGAATAAGAACAGAACCGAAGATGACTTCAAACGACAGGCTGAAATGCTCATTGAGGTGAAGGCTGTTCTGACAAAATACAAACAGCCGGCTATCATGTCGGATGGGATTGTTCTGGGATACGTACGGGATGGTGACTTTATCTCGTGGGATTTCGATGCCGACTTTTTTCTGGAAGCTGAGAAAGTAATGGGACTTGAGGACCACATTGCGAATGAATTCTCTTCTCTCGGGTATGAGATCATCACTGTTCGTGGTGGCCTGAATGACTGGAAGGTTGCCATTGATAAATACGATTATCATATTGATCTGCGGAGTTTTTTCCGGGTTAAGGATATGCACATCAGCAAAGTAAAACGGTCGAACGGGAAGTGGAGCGTGTACACCATGCCGACCGGATTTATGGATAACCTGCAGGAAATAGAATTCCGCGGTGGATTATATTTGATCCCGCACGATACCGAAGGATACCTGACTCATCTTTACGGCCCGGACTGGCGAATACCTATCAGGAGCGTGAAACAGAAAGAATATCTCAACCCGGTATTCAAACAGGAGGTTTCAGTGTGATTGACCTGACCGAATACGCCAAGACTTTCCCGAGCATGGGAGGCCTTCAGATCGGGGAGCATATCAGAAACGCAGTGAAGCAGATCCAGGACGGCGTTGCCATTGTCGAACTCGGGACATGGATGGGAGCCGGGACCGCACAGGCTGCTCTCGCTGTAATGGATTATGAAAAGGATAATCCCATATACACATACGACAGGTTCGTTGTCTCCGGCAGACAGCCGATGAAAGCAGCCCGGGAGGGAGTGAGCCTGAAACCTGGAACGAGCAATTATGAACTTGTGAAAGGAATGCTCAGTGTCTTTCCTGTTCCGATAACTGTTATCAGGAAAGAGATCCGCAAGGCAGAATATCATGGCGGCCCCATCGGGCTTTATATCGATGATGCCTGTAAACAGGAATCGAACTTCATAGAGACACAGAGAATCTTCTGGCGGCATTTCATCCCAGGAATGACGATCTGCATATTCATGGATTTCTACCTCTGGAAAAAAACGGGTGATGAAAAGCATAAGTTTCAGTACAACTTCATCACTGCCAGGCCGGAGCGGTTCAAATATTTGAGAGATATTGAAGAGACATACGGCGGAGAGGAAGAGTTCGGCGCGATGTTTCTTTATCTGTGTGAAAAATGACCTTCATATTCGCCCGAGGATCGCTTTTCAAGGTATTAAAGGTATATTGGCACACGTGCCATTTTTAAAGGCCGGTGTTTCGTTTTTATAATTCTTTACTATATATAGAGTTATATAAAAACTGTAAAAATCTTAATATTTTATAAAACAATAAAAAGCTAAGTCTTTACTACCTATAGATTTAGTTTTTGTGCTTTTTCAGAAATTAACAACCTGTTGACGATTTAACAAAAAATATTCTATTCTCACAGTATGAAGAAGAAACTTGTCTTTTTGAATTACGCGGATATCGGTTCAAAGGTTTCTGCCGACTCAATCCCGACTCTGGTCCCTGAAGAAAAGATGAAATCGTTACTCGGTGATGATGAATCTCCTTTCTACAAAGTCGAGTCGATTGAGTACCCTGTGAAGGGTACAGGCGGGATCTATCAGGAACAGTTTTTCGAGTCCTTCAAAAACGTGATGAGTGACAGGCCGATCCCCGGATCGAAGCGCGGTCACACATGGGAATCCCGCCCGACATCCGACCTGTACACGGTCGGAGCCAGGATGGACAAGAACGGTGATGGAACCGGGATGATTCACATGAAAATCTATATCCCTCCCGATGGAGACTCTGACAGCAACGCCGGGCTGATCCGTGATGCGAAGGCAAACATTGTCCATTTCTCCCTGGTCACATGGCCTGAGTACACTGTCTCGAAAGACGAGGAAGGGAATGAAATCACATATTTCACAGCATCGAAAGGATATGAAAGAAACGATGCTGTTGAATATGGAGCCGGAGCAATGCAGCAGAAAGTCAATTCGGATGAATATGGCTGGCTCGAGGAAGCGAGATCGCTGATTGAGTCAGGTCGTTTCAATACAGACGATGATTCTGATAAGCCCATCCATGACGGGGTTGTTATGCGTTCCGCGCTGAGACGAATGGTCTCCCGCGCTAATGCAGAACACAAGCCTGAGATTGCAGAGCTGATCAGTCTGATCGACAAAAACAAAGGAGCAAGAACAGTGACTAAAAAGGAAATCCTCGAAGCTGTTTCGGCAGCCATCGAGAATAACTCGTTGACGCTCAAAGAACTTGCCGCCGCCGCAAACAGTGAGGATCGTCTCCTGACGAATAACCACGAGGACGCGCTGGCAATGGCAGAACAGTTCGCTGAACTCGGTGTTGATAATCCTGTCTCTTCTTACAAGAACATGGAAGAGACAATCAAAAAGACTGAGAAAGCCCGTGTTGAGAACAAACTCAAAGCTGAGTTTGATCCGAACGGTCTCGGCGAGAAAAATGATCTGCTTACTCATGCCGTTGACAAACTCGGGAACACTCCCGAGGCAGAGCTGGATGAAGCAATCGCAGAGCTGAAAGAAACAGCCGTTGCCAAGAATCTGGCAGGCCAGTTGGCCGACGCAGGGTCAGAAGCAAACCAGATCGGTTATTCTGACAAAACCACAAAAAACGAAATCACGGGCGCACCCGTGATTGAACTGTAGGAGGTCGAGATGTCTTTACCCGCATCACAGGACAATTCGTCAAACCATCAGGGATACGTCGTTAAAGAAAAAACCACTGGTGATGATCACATTGCGATCACCGCGGCTGCTGACATCACTCAGGGTGACTTCGTAAAAGCGTCTCCGTATTTCGGCCTTGCCGATGAGGACATTGCGTCCGGAGCAAATGGAACGATTCATGTCGGCCAGATCTATGAGGTCGGCTCTGACATGATCGGTTCCGGGGAGACTTTCGACACCTGGGGTCAGGAAGTGTACTGGGACACCGCCAAGAGTAAGTTTTACGAATCTGAAGGCGATGGAAACCGGTATCTTGTAGGGTATGTCAGGAGAGTTGAAAACTCAAATGATGTATTTCGTTTCGAGGGACTGCGGTTCCACGGCGCAGAAGCCAGCACCTAAGGAGTAATATATGGCACTTATACTTGATAAAAATGCGCTCGTTGAACAGCGCGTGAAGAACGGATACTCACTGAGGTCCGTTGGGTATTCCGGAAAGAAAGAACAGAATCTCAAAGCAACAGATCCGGAAAGTCTGAAAACAGGTGACAACACTGTTGTCATGAAATCAAATATCTGGGAAGGGTCAGAAGGCCATGCCAAGGTCTGGAATAAAATCGAGGATCTTCATAAGAAAGCGAAGAACGCCTCCATGCTGCCTGATGACTGGTCAACACTGACTGACCTCATGCGTATTGATATCACCCGCAGACGGATGCAGGAAGCTGACTACACTGACATGGTCATGAATGAACAGGTCAATGATGCTTTCGGGAAGTCCGTCCGGCTGGATGAGTTCCTTGACGCTGGTGGTGCTTTCGAGGATATCTACGGGAATAATGACGCCGTTCCTCTCCTGGAACATAAAACCGGAGCAACCGGTTCTGTCAGCATGGACCTCTTTGCGCTGGGTGACAAAACCAGCTTGCAGGATGTGATCTATAACCCGCTCTATGATATTCAGAAAGTCATGCGGGCTGTCACGCGGGCATACGTCGGTCTGCGAAACAACAGAAATGTTCTCGGCCTGATGGTTGCCAAGACAACCGCTGCCGGATGGGACACAGGACAGCAGGAAGCCGCCGATACAGTCGAGACTTCGAAAGAGGCAAAACTGTATGCTACTCTTGTGAATGCTTATGACAGGCTGTTGAACCTGACTGATGCCCAGACCGGGCAGACGATCGGTGCCGATCAGGTTTATCTTGCTATTCCTTATGGGAAACAGATGTGGTTCCAGAGAGCCGTCAACGGACAGCTTAACCTCGGAGGAAAAGGAAAGCCCTCGAATTTCGAATCCCTGTCCTGGCTTGATGCTATCATCCCGTATCGGGGCGATACGATCTATGTCGGCGAAGATACTGTTTCTTACCCCGGCGTTGCTGCAACAAAGGCATATATGTTCGTCCCCCGTGCAGCCTATACCCTGACAAAGCGCGGGCTGACTATGGAACAGGGCAAAGGATCTGTTCTTACCCTGAGTCAGGAAGAGCGCGTATGGTACGGAATCCAGACTGAATATGTTGCTGAGTTTTTCGGGTATTCTCACAGCACCCCCGTCGGTTCTTCTGGAACTGGCATGTGTGTAGAGATCACCCTGCCGACTCTTTAGACTTGACAGAAAATGGTCAGCGTGATATTCTATTATTGCCTGACCATTTTTCTATTTCATCACAATTCTCCTAACCCCGGCTCATCACCGGGGTTTTTTATTGACATGAATCGGAATACGTGCTATAAAGAATCAGGAGGCCAGAATGGCAACAGAACGGATACAGATTGTAAAGTTTGATCGGGGAGGATCTCTTGTGATTCTCGGGTATTACAAGACGAAACAGGAAGCGTGTAATGCTCTATCTGATATGGTTAGCAAGAAAGGCTGCTATGTTATGACTAAACCTGGAGAGTTTTTCAACTCAGCCGGAGAAAAAGTCAAAATAAAATAACCTATTGCAACATAAAAAGGAAAAAGATACTATGACTCATGGCAACATTCAACGAAATAAAAGAGGTACGCCTCAGAATCGATGATCCTGACGGGTTCATCGATATTCAGGATGTCACCGGTGATCTTCCGGATAGCCCTGTAAATCAAACAGCATACAGACATAACGGCCTCTACAAATACCACGACGGGAACGAGTGGGAGACTCTCAACCTTTATGTCTCAGATACCCGGCTCGGAATCTGGTACGATGCAAACGGTGAGGACTTTGCCTGTGTGAAAGCAATCAAACAGATCATCGCGAAGCTCGGGAAAGAACTTAGGCTGAAGCGGTCTGATACCGGAGCGGAATCTACAGAATGGACAGGGCTGCAGGATCTTCTCAAGTATTATGAGAATCTTCTGGCAGAGTTTCAGGAAGACTATGAAGAGACAGTCAGTAAGGCGGGCCCTCGGTGGGGAGGTTCTTCAGCTCCTGAGATTTCCGGGGGGAATGTGTGAGGGCCGAACTCACCCAACGCCGGAAAGCCATCCAGCAAAAAATCAAAGAAAATCCGACAGCTATTATTACATACTCAAAATCTATGATCGATGACGGGATGGGCGGGCTGATTGAAGACCCGTACGGAACACCTGTTCCTGATGACACGAGATATGTCAGGCTCAGCCATGAGCAAGGGATGAGTGTCCCGAAGCAAGGAACCGTCCCTGCCGGCGTCAGTACAAACCTGCAGAGGTTCATCCTGTCTGATTATCAGACAGTCATCACAGAGGGAGAGACGTTTGAAGCCATCGGAAAAGAATGGCGTATCGGGCCTGTTGATCCGCTGTATGCTTCAGGTGGGATTATCGGATATCAGGCTCCGCTGATGGAAGCTGCTGATCTTGACGATGCGGAGGCCGAGACATGAGTGATATCCCTAACAAGATAACCATTGATGATGACACCGGACAGATCAGACCGAAAGCTGAAGGCAATGACAGCGAGACAATGATCATTCAGGTAAACGGGAAGAAACAGGAAGTGACAAAAGAACAAGCCTGGTCCTTGGCAATCTCTATCCTTTATCAACTGAGGTTAATGGATGAGCATCGTCGGGGTTGACCTTGTAATCGGAAACCTGTTCGGGATCTTTGAAAGAAAGGAAGCGGCCCTATATGCTCTCTGCCTTTACTATGCAGCGCGAAGTCTGGAAGATTTTAACCGGAGACAGGCCGCAGAAGAGTTTTGGGTCAACAGGACATACCAGGCAAAAGACAGGGTTCACTCCGATGCCTTCAGGGGAGAAGGCTTTGTCGGTTTTTTTCTTGCACACGGCGTTCATTATGGTAAGTATCTTGAGTTCGCCAAGGACGGGAAGAATGCGGCCCTGTGGCCTGTTGTGAAATCAGTTATACCTGATTTCATGAGAGACCTTAAGGAGTTATACGAATGATTTTCAAGGTACGCGACAGGCTGAAAACGGGGCCGATCGACAGGGTATATATTTATGGTGCTGATCATGGACCTGACGCTCCTTATGTCGTAGTTAAAGAAGAGCCTTTCCCAGGACGTGGAACACAGCTCCGGATCTTTGCGCACTTTCTTCCAGGGCAACAGAAGTTCCTAAGGACGTATGTACGTAAAACTCTTCTTGAGCTTTTAGAAGATTACGAAGCCGAGAGTGATGACGGCAACAGAAACATCGTCTTGTCAGAGAATCAGATATCAGATACGATGATCAAAGAAAAGGATGGAACGATCTCCATGTGGAGATTGTTTTTGATTCCTGATTTATTTTAGGAGGACATTATGTCATTAAGAACAAGTGCCGAATATATGGCATTCATCAAATTCCTTCGGATTCTGCCCTTAAACGATGATAAAACAATCCCCACTGTTTCCAGAATTATCGGTGGTGCAGGTCCGTTTGATTTCTCTGCAGCATATGATACGTCGGCTGTTGAGTTTACGTTCAAGCAGGATGGAACAGCAGAGACAGTAGAGGTCGACGTCTCGACCGGTGTCGGATCTGTTGATGAAGAAGCAGTCACTGTTGCTGAATTGGTTATTGCAATCAACGATGCCAGCCCGACGAACATTACAGCTTCATCGGATACATCAACTAGCCGGTTAAAGATTGCTCTGACTGCCCCTGGATCTGTAAGCTATCTGCAGGTATACGGTGAAGGCCCTGAGATTGCAATGATCGGACAGGGGTATGGTGTGAAATTCATCAAAAGCAATACCATCCAAAGTATGTCGCTTAGCCCGAATTACAAAGAATCTGAAGAGCTTAACATACAGGATTCCAACGGAAAAGAAACAACCATCATGACTGACTCATACAAGAAAGGATTTTCTGCAACTCTTGTTGATACGGCCTATGACCCGGAACTCTTGGCAATCATTGAGGGTGGTACATGGAACTCGACAACCGAGATTTATACTGACCCTGATTCTGAATCCGAAAAAGCATACTTCATGTACGAAGCTTTTTATGCGAAGTATTCTAAGGGAGAGAACAAAGAAGGGGATCTTGTCGGATATTACAAAGAAGTTGGACGGACTCTTTCTGGCCAGACAGGAGAGGAGCCCCATGACAGGAATATCAATCCTGTGAATTACTCTCTCGTAGCGACAAACTACAAGGATGAAGATGGCACAATCTACCCTGCAAAATACAGAGAAGAACTCTCAATCACAGAATACGCAGCCCTCGACGTCGAGAACGTGTGAGCAGTTAATTGAAGAGGCGGCATATCAGGAGATATGGCCGCCCTTCAATGGCCTGATTATCGGGCCGGTAATTGTTCGCCCGCTCCGGCAGGTTGAGATTGAAGAGTGCGGAAACTTCTCACTGATAGAAACCTTTTACGATAAGATCCAGAAGAAAGAGGTTTCGGCTGAAGACATGCTTCAGTTTGCTAAAATCCAAAACAGGATCATGAGGTATGCCATGATCTCGCCTTCGTATGATGATGCATTGAAGGCTGCTTCATTATACGAAGATGCACAGGCGATGAAAGCTGATATCAAAAAAGCAAGGGAAGATGCTCTTGCTGAGAATGACGCAGGTGAAAGGGCGAAGAAAGAAAGAACCCTGTTGAATAAGGAGCTTGCTTTTTATCAGATTTTCCCGGCTGATTTCGCGGGGACGATTTTTTCTTATGGTGTTGAACTGGTTGATAAAAACGACATTAAAAAAGTTGACGAGGAGATTTTGAAGAACCTTGCTATCATGGCAAGGAATAATAATAATCGCCCGTCGGAGAATATAACGGGCAACTTCACTGATTTTAACAAGGCCGATATCGACCGGAGAGCATGGGCGATATACGCAGAGGAACAGGAGAAAAAGAATGCCCGCAGGAATAGACGCCGGAACCGTTAATGCACAAGTCAGAGTAAACACTGGCGCACTCCATGGCGATCTCATGTCAGCCGGGACATTTTTCAAAACCTTTGCTGGCGGGGCCGTTGCTTCTCTTGGGGCAATCGGACTGGCCGTCGTTGCCCTTACAAAAACAATCCAGGGAATAAAAGCCGCCGTCTCAACATTCGCTTCTTTTGAACAGTCAATGGCGAACGTCGCTTCTGTAGCCAAGGCGTCCACTCAAGAGATGGAAGCCCTTAATGCGGCAGCCCAGGAAGCAGGACGGACAACCAGGTTTACAGCTTCACAGGCTGCCGATGCTCTTTATTATTTGGCTTCAGCTGGGTTTGATGCCACTCAATCAATGGGTGCCTTGAACGGTGTTCTTTATCTGGCCGGAGCGACACAGTCTGATCTGGCGACAACGTCTGCATCTGTCGCGGCGTCTATCAGTCAGTTCAACCTCGAAGCTGAGGATGCCGTGCGTGTTGCCAATGTTTTTACCGCTGCGATAACTAATTCACAGGCGACAATGGACAAGCTGACGACATCAATGAGGTATGCAGGACCGGTTGCTTCCGGTCTTGGAATCTCTCTGGAAGAGACTGTCGGCGCGCTTCAGATCCTGTATAACAACGGATTCGCTGCGACTCAGGCAGGGACGGCTCTCAGGGCTGCCCTCGGTGATCTGGCAAACGCAACCAGTCCGGCGATTGCAAAACTGAAGGAACTCGGTGTTAGTTTTGATGATGTCAACCCTGCAACTCATAGTCTTGCGGAAGTGATGGGAGTCCTTGGAGAAGCCGGACTCGAGACCGGCGACATCATGGCGATTTTCGGGAACCGGGCAGGACCTGCATTGATCAAACTGATCCAGGGTGGCCGTGAGGCCATAGAGGAATATACAGAAGCAGTAACGGACACGAACGCTGCTGCCGAGGCTTATGCTATCCAGAACGATACTCTTGCCGGCGCACAGGACAGGTTTAAGAGTGCGACTGAATCACTGGCGATTGCTGTCGGGGAGCAGTTGGCTCCGTTTCTCCAAAGAGTCCTCGAGCTTGGGATTCAGATTGTTAATTGGTTAACAGAGGCTGCACCGACAATCGGTAATGTCTTTAAGTTGATAACAACATTAACACCTCTCGGTGCCGTTATCGCTTTGTCCGATGCGATGGATGGTGGACGGTCTGCCGCAGACGAATACGCAAAGGATCTGGACAAGGTCAGCGATGCTCTTGATATGGTTAACCAGGTTGTCGATGCAAACGTCGGCATCCACAATAGGAGGATTGAGCTTGACGGCCTTGTAAATGAATATGAAACATTAACAAGCCAGACCACGCTCAATGCTGATGAACAGGAAAGGCTCAGAGTCGTTATTGATCAGTTGGCTGATCGGGTCCCTGATGCTGCCAGTGCTTTTGATGAGTTTGGGAATGCCATTGAGATTAACACAGATATCGCGCGCCAGGCTTCTCTTGATCTTTTGGAACTGGAAAAGGCGAATAATGAAGCAGCTCTTGCAACCCTCGAGGCAGAACAGTGGATAGCACAGGAAAAAGCAAAAGCCCTTGAATATTCCAGGGATTCATCCCGCGAAGAATACCAACGGAAGCGCGACGAACTCGCTGAACTAAGCGATCAATATACGAGAATACTTGGAATTGAAGCACAGTACCAGGCCGAACGTGAACAGGTATGGGAAAGTGGTGCTGATATTTATGATGCTCAAGTTGAAGCTGCTCAGAATCTATTTAATGCAGACGTTATTACACAACGAGAATTGCAGAGTGTTATTGATAAATCAATCAATTTTGTATCACTTCTTCAGACAAAAGTAAGACCGTTGAAGGAAAGATACCAGGAATTAACGGAAGAGGTACAGAATCAGTTTAATGAATGGCAGGAAGTTGAGAGTCAGTATCAAAGAGCAGACGAACTCTCTCTCGAGATTGCAAAAAAACAGCAGGAGATAGCTGCCAATGAAAGAGCAATCGGGATTATTCAAACACAGAATAATGATAATCAGCTTCAGGGTGAGGATGACCTCGATAATGAACGTGAAGATAATTACCAGAATGAAATAATCAGGCTTGAGAAACTCAGCGCAGCAGAACAGGATTTCTTGAAAAAGAAAACTGATGCAGAACTCGAACAATCAAAAAATAGAGTCGATATTGAAAAACAATCAGCGCAGGAAGCC
>Ga0315542_1000078_pt1 | contig 48260 bp, 39 predicted proteins | sample SalMarSW160120MG_FD_202541 | JGI IMG/M metagenome (GOLD analysis project Ga0315542, IMG submission 202541) | Salt marsh sediment microbial communities from the Plum Island Ecosystem LTER, Massachusetts, United States - Salt Marsh Sediment SW1601-20 ...
CTTGAATGTCGGACGGGGGTTGCGCATGCCCCTGGGCCTGCAGCTTCAGGGCCAAACACATTCTCCGCGGCACAACCAAAGTACTTGACTTGTATGCGTGGGGAATTGTTACTTAGGGGGCTCTGCGACCCGCGGAAAGCGGGCCTAGAGCCGGTCGCCGACCTCGAGCCTCCAAGCCCTCTTGTCTGGAGCCACTGTGACAGGCGGCCGGCGTATCCAGGGACTCATCGGACAGGAGGGTTCATGCGTTGCACAAGGGCCAGCATCTCCTGATTGATTGCCGCGGCGTCGCCCGCGACATCTGCCTGGATGACAGGCGCTTCCTGGACGTCATGGCTCGCGCCGCCGAACAGGCGGGCTCGACCGTGATTTCCCAGATCCGGTACAGGTTCGGGAGCGACTCCCCTCCGGGTTTCGCCGCCATCGTCATGCTGGACGAGAGCCACTGCTCCGCCCATGCCTACGCCGACCTCGGCTTGATCGCCCTGGACGTCTTCACTTGCGGAGGAACCGATCCCGCTCTGGTCTGGCAGTTCATCCAGGCCGAGCTGGACCTCGGCGAGACCGCGGTGCGCGCGGTCTCCCGATTTCCCCTGGAAGGGGCCCTGGCCGCGGAGGGCGCCGTACGCGCCGTGGGTGACTGACCACATCGCGCGCAAGGCCTGGTCAACATGTCGAAGCGAGAGCTTCACGACGGTCGCGACGACGGTCTGAACCCGCTGGAAAGCCTGCAGCTGGACCGGATCCACTCGGCCTCCGATCTCGTCCGCGCCATGGGCCGGACCGCCTTCGGCGGTCGCCAGGTCGGCCGAGCCCTGGATGTCACCCTCGAGATGATCCGTGATCCGGAATGCCTGGTCGTCCTGACCCTTTCCGGCGCCATGACCGTGGCCAAGATGGGGTCGATCATCTGCGCGATGATCGACCGGGGCCTGGTCCGCGCCGTCGTGGCCACCGGGGCGCTGATGGCCCACGGTCTGACCGAGTCGATGGGACTCCTGCACTACGCGGTGGGACCGGAGATCGACGACGCCGCACTCTTTGCGAAAGGTTACAATCGTATTTACGATACTCTGGAGATGGAGGCCAACCTCAACGACGTCGCGCGGCTGGTCGCCGAGGTCCTGGACCGAGAGCAGCCGGAAGACGGCGTCTGGTCCTCGGCCCGTTTCTGCCGCACCCTGGGCCGCCGGCTGGACGCGCTCGATGCGGGACCCGGAATCCTGCGCAGCGCCTGGCGGCGGGGCGTCCCGGTCTTCATTCCGGCGTTCACGGACAGTGAAATGGGACTGGATTTCTCAACCTGGGCGATGGGGCGTTTCCGGCGGGGTGAGGGGAAGGCGGTCGATCCGCAGGAGCTGTTCCGCGACGTGCCGGCCTTCAATCCCTTCCTGGATCTGCAGGAGTACGCGCGGTTGGCCGGGGAAGGCAAGCACCTGGGCATCTTCACCATCGGGGGTGGGGTCCCCCGTAACTGGGCCCAGCAGGTGGCACCCTACTACGACGTGGCGGCCGATCGGCTCGGCATCGAGCTGCGGGCACCGCGCTTCCGCTACGGGGTCCGCATCTGCCCCGAACCGGTGCACTGGGGCGGACTCTCCGGCTGCACCTATTCCGAAGGGGTCAGCTGGGGCAAGTTCGTGCCCCCGTCCCAGGGCGGACGCTTTGCCGAGATCCACGCCGACGCCACGGTCGTCTGGCCCTTGCTGATGAAAGCCGTATTCGAGGAACTGGACTTCGAGGCCGGGGAATGAACCCGTCGGACATTCTTCCCGCAGGCGGCTTCCTGGACCTTCCAGCGGAGCACGCCGACCCGGAAACGGCCGAGGTCATCCTGCTGCCCGTTCCCTTCGAGCGGACCTCGACCTTCGGTCGCGGCTCGGCAGCAGGACCGGCCGCCATCATCGCGGCCTCCCACGAGCTGGAGCACTTCGATGCCGCCCTGGGGATCGAACCCTGGAGCGAGGCCGGAGGCATCGCCACGCTGCCGGCCTTGTCCCCGGCGGAAGACGGCGCCGCCATGGCGACCCTCCTGCAGGGCGAGGTGGAGAGCTGGCTGGCTCGCGGGCGCTTCGTGATCACGCTCGGCGGCGAGCACACCTCGGTGGTGGGCGCCATCCGGGCCCACGTCGCGGTGCATCCGGACCTGACCGTCCTGCAGCTCGACGCCCACAGCGATCTGCGGCCCACCTACCTGGACGATCCCTGGAACCACGCCTGCACCATGGCGCGGGTCCTGGACGTGCACCCGCGGCTGGTGCAGGTCGGGATCCGCAGCCAGGACGGCAGCGAGCGCAAGACGAGCCGGGAACTGGGTCTCTCCGTCTTCTACGCCCACAAGATCCTGGCCGCCGAGGCCGGCGGCCAGGACTGGATCGGAAACGTCCTGGCCGCCTGCGGCCCCGACGTCTACGTCACCCTGGACTGCGACGTGTTCGATCCGGCCGTCCTGCCGGCCACCGGCACACCGGAGCCCGGGGGGCTGTCCTGGTTCCAGGTGGACTCGCTCCTGGCGCGGATCTGCCAGGAAAGGTACCTGGTGGGTTTCGACGTGAGCGAGTTGGCCCCACTGGCGTGGCTGCATCACCCTCAATTCACCGTTGCCAAGCTGATCTATCGCCTCATCGGGCGCCGTTTCGGTACCTCGGTCTGAACGGCGCGGGAGGCGAGTACCGGGAGAGGCCTGCGGAGGCTACAACAGCGAGAAGGAGAGGCGAGGATGTCACCCCGAGACATGCGGCCGGAACGGGACTCCGGCGAGGACAAGCCCCGCTCCAAACGAAGTCAGCGCGTGGAGCGGAAGCCGCGCAAGCAACCCTGGCAGGATCTGGAAAAGGAGCCTGCTTCCCGGAAGCGCAAGGCTCCCAGACCGGCCCCTCTCCAGGACGAGTGGGACGAAGAGGATTTCACGGACGATTTCGACGAGGACGACGACCTCCTGCCGGAGGAGGACGACGACGCCTTCCTGGACGAGGGCGACAGCGACGACACCGACCTGGAGTCCGAGGGCACCTACTGAGAATCCACCAGGGGGCGGCCAGCGCCCGCCTGGCCGCCCCCCCCACTCCTCCGCTGGTACGTTGACAGCCCCGAATTCTGGATTAAACTTGTCATAAATAAGGGTGCGAGCGGCCGTCTCCGGGTGGCGGCCGCCCGGTCCGGGCGACGGTCTCCGGTGGCGGCAGAAGCAGGAGAGCCAGCATGGCCAAGGCACGTCCCTCACCCCTCCTCGGTTCCGGCCACGCGAGCCTGGCCCGGATCCGTCACATCGTGGCCGTGGGCAGCGGCAAGGGAGGCGTGGGCAAGTCCACGGTCGCCGTCAATCTCGCCGTGGCCCTGCAGAGGAACGGGGACCGCGTGGGCCTGCTGGACGCCGACATCTACGGCCCCAGCCAGCCCGGCCTGCTGGGTTCGCAGGGTGAGGCACCGCGCGTGCACGACGAGATGATCCTGCCGGTCCGCCGTCACGGCGTCGCCTTCGTCTCCATGGGCCTGGTGGCCGGAAGCGATACCCCCGTGATCTGGCGGGCGCCCATGGCCATGCAGATGATTCACCAGTTCCTGGGCAACGTGGCCTGGGGCGAGCTGGACTACCTGATCGTGGACCTGCCGCCGGGCACGGGCGACGTGCAGCTGACGCTCGCCCAGCAGGCCTCCCTGAGCGGAGCGGTCGTCGTGACCACGCCCCAGCAGGTGGCCCTCGACGTCGCTCGCCGGGGGCTGCGCATGTTCACGCAGGTGGACGTGCCCATCGTCGGCATCATCGAGAACATGAGCGGCTTCGTCTGCAGCCATTGCGGCGAGGTTACGGACATCTTCGCGACGGGCGGGGGACAGCGCCTGGCTTCCTCCATGGAGGTTCCCTACCTGGGATCCCTCCCCCTGGATCCCGAGGTCATGCAGAGCGGCGAGGACGGTGCTCCCTTGCTGGTGCGGAACGCGGAGAGCCCGGCGGCCCGGGCCCTGCTGGCCGTGACCGAGCGCTTCGCGGCCGAGGTGGCCGCGCTGGCCGCCGAAGCCGCGGCCGGCCCCCGCGAGGTGACGGCAAACGAGGCCGGAGACCTGCTGATCACCTGGGGAGACGGTCACCAGGGCGTGCACAAGCCTTACAATCTGCGGCTGAACTGTCCCTGCGCCGAGTGCGTGGACGAGCGAACCGGCGAGCGCCGCCTGGATCCGCAGCGCGTGCCGCTGGACATCGCGGTGCAGCGCGTGGTGCCCGTGGGTCGCTACGCCCTGGCCTTCGAGTTCTCCGACGGACACCAGACCGGCATCTATCACTTCGATCTACTGCGACAGCTGTGCGAATGCGATAGCTGCCGCGGCGGAGGTTCGCGCGCCGCGGAGGCCTTTTCCGTCTGAGCGGCAACGGTCGAGGAGAACGGCATGGGACTGCATCCCGAGAACATCCAGATCACGGGCGAACCGACCTTCGACCCGCAGGTCTGTCGCTTCCATCTCGATCGGCCCTTGCTGAACCACGTCGGTGTGCGTTGCGACGATGCGGCCCTGGCCACGGGCTCTCCGTTGCTCGAGAAGCTGTTCGCGGTGGAGGGCGTGCGCGAGGTGTACGTCTTCGGCTCCACCCTCATGATCGCCAAGCAGGGCGACGAGGCCTGGCCGGTCATCGGCCGGCGCATCGGTGCGGCCGTGCGCGAGGCCCTGGTCGGGGGGGAGGCCCTCATCGCCGAGGAACTGCTGCACAGGACGCCGGCGGAGGCGGAGCTGCGCGAGCGCATCCAGCTTCTGCTCGACGAGCAGATCAATCCAGCGCTGGCCGGGCACGGCGGCTTCGTGGAAATCGCGGACGTGCGCGGCTGCGAGCTGTACCTCACCATGGGGGGTGGCTGCCAGGGCTGCGCCTCCGCGCGGATGACGCTCCGGCAGGGCGTCGAGAAGGCGGTTCGTGCCCGCGTTCCGGAAGTGACGGCGGTCTATGACGTTACCGATCACGCTTCCGGCCGGAATCCCTACTACCGCTAGGGATCTCACCGGAGCCGCACCTGCTGCGGGCGACCGGCGCGGAAGCCGGGGCGTCTCACGAAAAAGGGATAATTTTTGATCTTAATTATGTTATTGAAATACCAGCACTTGCCTGTTGCCAGCCCTTTATCATAACGGAGAACTGTGCTATCCTGGAAGGCTCATGGTTCGGCATCAACCCGCGATCTCGACGAGGAGAACCCCATGACGACGAACCCCACGCTCACGCGGTGGAACCCGGCCGCCCGGGCCGTCTGCGGCCTGATCGTCCTGCTGAGCGCCGTGACGGCTTCCTCCGCAGCACCGGCCCTGGCAGCCGGCACCGAGCAGCCCCTCGCTCTCTCGCGCCCCCTGCAGCCTCTGGCGAGGGTGGAGCGGGTGAGCGCCCCCAGCCCCGATCTGAAGGCCCTGCAGCTCGAGGATCTCGAGCGCGATGCAGCGGGCCTGCCCCCGCGCTACGCCGTCCCCCACGCCGTGCGCATCACCCCGGCGACGCATGGCACCTGGGAGGAGGTCGACCAGGCCACGCGGGTCTGGCGCCTGCGCATCGGCGCTCCCGGAGCCAGGTCGCTCAACCTGGGATTCACGCGGTATCACATGCCCGCCGGCGGGCAGCTCTACCTCTACGACGCCGAGCTGACCCACAGCATCTACCGCTTCAGCGATGCCGACAACGAGGAGCACGGTGAGCTCTGGACGCCCGTCGTCCTTGCCGACGACATGGTCGTGGAGCTGTCCCTGCCCGCCAAGGCCGTTCCCGAACTCGAGCTGGAGCTGACCGCCATCAACGTGGGCTACCGCTTCTTCGGCGAGCCGCCGGAGGCCAAGTCCGGCGCCTGCAATGTGGACGTGGTCTGTCCGGAGGGGGACGACTGGCGGGACGAGATCCCCGCGGTGGGCGTCATCTCCACCGGCGGCAGCACCTTCTGCACCGGCTTCATGGTCAACAACACGGCGCAGGACGGCAAACCGTTCTTCATGACCGCGAACCACTGCGGCATCAACGTCGGCAACGCGGCGTCGCTGGTCGTCTACTGGAACTTCGAGAGCCCAGCCTGCGGGCAACACGGGGGCGGCTCGCTGGCCGATTTCCAGACCGGCTCGTTCTTCCGGGCCAGCTACTCCACCTCGGACTTCACGCTGGTCGAGCTGGACGACGATCCCAATCCCGACTGGGGCGTGACCTACGCCGGCTGGGACTGCAGCAGCGCCGATCCGACCAGCGCCACGGCGATCCATCATCCCAACACCGATGAGAAGAGCATCAGCTTCGAGTTCGACCCCCTGACCACCACCAGCTACCTCGGCACCACGTCGCCCGGCAATGGCAGCCACCTGCGCATCACGGACTGGGACGTGGGGACCACCGAACCCGGCTCCTCCGGCTCCCCGCTCTTCGATCAGAACCATCACATCGTGGGCCAGCTGCACGGGGGCTATGCCGCCTGCGGCAACGACCTCTCCGACTGGTACGGGCGCTTCTCGGTCTCCTGGACCGGCGGCGGCACGTCCGCCACGCGCCTGAGCGACTGGCTCGATCCGCTCGGCAGCGGCGCCCTCGCCGTGGACACCTTCAGCCCCAACGCCGCGGGCCTGCGGGTCACGCCCGGCGGTGGATTCGAGGCCGCCGGCGACGCGGGCGGGCCCTTCACCCCCGCCACCATGGACTTCCTGCTCGAGAACCGGGAGAGCACCGGCCTGGCCTACCAGGTGACCAAGACGGTCCCCTGGCTCGATCTGGCCAATGCCAGCGGCACCATCCCGGCCCTGGGTCAGGCCACCGTCACCGTCTCGCTGAACGGCCAGGCCGCCGCGCTGGGCAACGGCGTTCACGAGGACACTCTGATCATTACCAACCTGACCAACGGGAGCGGCGACACGGTGCGACCGGTCCGCCTGCAGGTCGGACAGCCCGAGGTCGTCTACGGCTTCCCGCTGGACAGCGATCCCGGCTGGGCCACCGAGGCTGCCTGGGCCTTCGGCGTACCCACCGGCGGCGGCGGCCAGTACGGGGGGCCCGACCCGACGTCCGGACACACCGGGAGCTACGTCTACGGCTACAACCTGGCCGGGGACTACACCAACAACATGCCCGAGTACGACCTGACCAGTCCGGCCCTGGACTGCTCGCAGCTGCAGGCGGTCACGCTGAAGTTCTGGCGCTGGCTCGGCGTGGAGCAGCCCGCCTACGATCATGCCTACGTGCGTGTCAGCAATGACAACCTGAACTGGACCACGATCTGGCAGAACGACGTCACCATCACGGACGCGGGGTGGAGCCAGCAGGAGTACGACATCTCCGCGGTGGCCGACGGGCAGGCGACCGTCTACCTGCGCTGGACCATGGGGGCGACCGACGGCAGCTGGCTGTACTGCGGCTGGAACATCGACGACATCGAGGTGTGGGGCTTGCGGCGGTCGAGCATCAGCGCCACCCCGGACGCCGGCGTGGCGCTGGCCAGGCTGCTGCCCAACCGGCCCAACCCGTTCAACCCGCTGACCGAGATCCGCTTCGAGCTGAGCGCCGCGGCGCGGGCCCGCGTGAGCGTCTACGATCTGCAGGGGCGGCTCGTGCGACAGCTCGTGGACCAGCTGTACCCGACGGGACTGCACAGCATCGTCTGGGACGGCAAGGACGGCGCCGGCCGCGGGGTCAGCAGCGGCACCTATCTCTGCCGGCTGGAGACCGGCACCGTGCACGAGGAGCGCAAGATGCTGCTCGTACGATAGGATCGCCGCATTCGTGAATGACGGGGCCGCCTCCCGCGCCGCTGGCCGGGAGGCGGCCTCTTTCACGATCGGAAGGGCCCGCGCGCAACCGGCCGCCGGCGCGTCAGCGGTCCTTCGAGCTGAAGCTGAGCGTGTAGGTGACGTCCTCGCCGCAGGCGACGCGCAGCCGGTGGTCGCCGTCCCAGACCTTGCTGTCGACCTCGATCTGGAAGGTCTTCGGACAATGTTCGGGATGGACCTCGGTCCCGTCCGGGTGAACCGCGCCCCAGGTCTGCCAGATCCGCTCCTCGAAGTAGAGCTTCACGAAGCCGCCCTGCAGGTTCGAGATCACGATGGTGCTCTCGTCGATGTCCTCGTGGACGATCCAGGTGTGGATCGACCCGCGGTGGTCGGAGTCGTAGGCCGGCTTGTTGGAGTCGTCGGAACTCTTGCTCTCGCGGCGCGGCTGCTTGCGCGGCTGGTAGGCCTGGACGCCCTTGTCGCGTTGCTGCATCCCCTCGTCGATGAGCTTCTTCAGATCCGCCTCGTCGATGATCACCGCCACGTGCCGGTTCACCGCGCGCGGCTTGCCCCCCTGGCCGTCCGCGGCCAATGCCCGCCAGCCCTGCTGGATGACGTGGTACCACCACTTCTCGTGATCGTCCAGGAGCGTGGCGCCCCGCTGCCGGACCTTGACCACGTGCGGCTGGCCGGGGATCTGCAGGACCCACTTCTCCGGCAGCGCGAGATCGCCCACTGCGCCCGCGCCGCCGCCGAGGATCTTGCGCACCACCCGCTCCCGCTCCTCCTGGGAGAGCCCGGCGGTGTCGTAGTTGGCGTCGGCGATGTTGCGCCAGGTGAACGGCTGGACCGTGGCCTTGCCGCCGTAGGTCTTGACCAGGCCGTTCAGCGTGTCCCCTTTCTTCACCTCGTGGGGCACGCGCACCGCGAAGGTGAGGTCGCGCTCCTGATCGGCCGCCTGCGGAAGCTCGGCGGCCGGGTGCCGCAGGAAGTACTCCAGCAGCTCCCGCCAGTCGATCCACTGGTGGCTGTTGACGCGGTTCTTCTGATCCTTGGCCCCCTTCGCCGTCTTGGGGCTCTTGGAGGCGCGGATGCTCAGGGGGCGCGACCAGCGCGTCAGGTTGTGCAGGATGTACCAGTGCACCGCCTTGGTGCACTCCTTCTGCTGGTTGTAGAGCACCTCGGGCCCGCAGTCCTTGTTGAGCAGGGAATGGCAGCCGATCCGGTAGTGGCCCAGGTACTCGTAGGCCAGGTACTCCAGGTACCAGTTGATGGTCTCGCCCACCTCGCTGAACCAGTCGGCGGCCCGCTGCAGGCCCAGGGCCAGCATCGCCTCCTTGAGGGCGTGGAACGGCGCCGTGATCAGGTGGTAGATCGACTGCACGGTGCGGTAGAGGTTCACCGCCGTCTCGCCGATCTTGTAGTAGGTGCTGAAGGCCACGATGGCCTCGACCCAGGCGGTGTGGATGCGCTTGTTCAGCTCCTCGCACTCCATCTCCTGGCTCATGCCGCTGTTCAGATGGTTCTTCCAGACCAGCTCGGCGGTCTCGCGCGCGAAGGGATCGCTGGCCTTGAGCGAGGCGTCCTCCCGGTAGGCCACCCCCTTCTTGGCGGCGAAGTGGGCGTCGAGTTCGGCCGCCAGGGTATTTTCCTTGTTGCCCAGGGCCGACTTGGGATCGTTCACGAACTCCAGGGTGTCGCCGAAGATCTCGCGGTAGCGCTCGGTGGAGGCGACGTGCTGGACCTCGCCGTCCTTGGCCGGCGACGCCTTCTCGGCCGGCTTGGCCGGCTCCGGCGGGACGTTGATGTCGTAGGCCAGGACATAATCCGTGCTGTGCCCGTTGAAGGAAGCCGCGTCGCGCGGCGTGGCCACGGCCTTCAGGGTCACCGTGCCCAGCTTGTCGTCCAGGTCGATGTCCTCCTCCCACATCTCCAGCGTCACCGAGCCGCGGAAGGAGATCCGCTGGTTGATGACCTTCGGGGTCTTCTCCTTGTCGCTCATGCGGTAGGTGCCGACACGGGGAACCCGGGTCCGCTCGCCGCCCTCGGGCACCACGTAGAAGTAGATGTCGTCCTTGCCGGTCCAGTCCTCCTGCTTGTTGCAGAACAGGTGCTGCAGCGTCAGCTCAGCGGCCTTGCCGGGCGTGGCGTCCTTGCCCTCGCGCGCCTCATCCTTCAGGTGCTTGCGGTAGGTGCGGCGCTCCTTGAAGTTGCCGAACAGGTCACGCGCGATGTGGCTGAGGCTGATGATGGTGTCGTTGGAGTCGAAGTAGCCCGTCACCACGTTGGGCTCGTCCGGCACGCCGGACCAGTTCTCGGCCTCGGAGTCGTGGACGTTGGTGTACTTCTTCAGCCGCTTGCCGTAGACCATGGCCTCGAGCCCCTTGGCATCCTTCGGGCTGGGCAGGTACTCGTCGCCCAGCTCCCGCGCCGCGTGCTCGACGAAGTTCGAGTGCGAGAAGAAGTCCTCCACCATGTGCATGGCGTGGCCCAGCTCCGCCAGCTGCAGGTTCCACTCCTCGTCCGTGTCGTCGGGCAGGAAGCCGGAACCCGGCAGGAACGTGCGGCGGGCGAACTCCAGATCCGCCCGGGCCAGGTAGCCGGCGGCGATCTTCAGATCGTCCTGCAGGTACTGGTAGATGTGGGGCTTCAGCGAGGCGGAGCCGCCGCGGTCCGCGGGGGTGAGGGTCCCCTTGGCGATCCCGGTCTCGTACTCCGGTTCCGCCTTCGTCGAGGTGAGGATCTCCGGGCGGTCCAGATGCTCGTGGGGGTAGTACTGGACGTAGCGGGTATCGAACACCTTCAGGAAGGCCTTGCAGCTCATGCGGCTGCGCGCGCCCGGGGTTCGCGGGTGCACGAACTTGAAGTAGCCCAGCACCAGGAAGGCGTTCTTGAAGGCCTTGGCGATCGGCCCCTCCCGGGTGGCCAGCAGCTCGAGCATGCCGTTCAGGTCCTTGCCGAACTTGCCCAGGTCGTCCTTCATGCCCATCAACCCGACGAGCCGGCTGCTCTGCAGGCCCTGGACGAGGTTGTTGACGAACTTGGGGCCCTTGCTGATGAGGCCGGCATAGGCGACCGGATCCACGGCCTGCGAGACGTCGGTCAGCCAGTTGCCCATGTAGAAGGCGCCGAGACGCGGGCTGCCCTTGCCCGCCCGCTGCAGGGACGCCTGCAGCAGGGGCAGCCCGACCTCCTTGGCCACGCTGTTGTGCCCGTGCGTGTTCAACCGGAATCCTCCTCGCGCCGGCGGCCTGCGCGGCGAGGCGCCGCCGGCCGGCTGATCAGGAGCCGTTCAGCTCGCGCAGCTTGTCGCAGGTCTTCTCGTCGAGGCGGCCGGTGATCTCCAGCTGCTGCTGGCGCTGGAACTGGCGCAGCGCCCGCTCCGTGCGGGCGCTCAGCCGGCCGTCCACCTCCCCGGCGCCGTAGCCGAGGTTGTTCAGCCGAGCCTGCACGCCCGAGATGCTGTCGTAGGGATCGAGCTGTCCGAGATCCACCTCGTAGACCTTCTGCTCCTCGCCCACCCCGACCCGGATGGTGCCGTGGTGCGCGCCGGTGGGGATGGGGATCTCGGCCACCCCGTCGCCGTCGGTGGTTCCCTCGTAGGGCTCGGTCAGATCCGTTGTGAAGGTGAAGGGCTGGCTGGCCAGCGCCTCGCCCTCGTTCTGGAATTGCAGCCGCAGCATGGCGGGCAAACCCTTGCGCCGAAAGCGGTGCTTCTGCTCGGTGGCGCCGCCTTCCTGCCGCGGGCGGGGCTCGGGGACGTGGACGCGATCGCCCGGCAGCAGGCAGTTGGGATCCTTGCGGGTCTCCTTGAGCTGCTTGTTCTCCGGCAGGTTCCAGAGGGTCTCCCAGAGGAATCCGCGGCGCGCGGCGATGGATTGCATGCAGTCGCCCTGTTGCACGCGGTAGTCGCCGTCGCCGACCGGCTCCGCCTGCTGGGTCTCGGTCTGCTGGATTTCGGTCTGCTGGGTCCCGGCCTGCTGAGTCTCGGTCTGGGACGAGGTGCTGCTGGTTTCCTGCTGCTCGTCAGGCATGGTACGCCTCCTGTCGCCGGGCAAGTCTACCGCGCGGCAAGGGGAGGGACAACAGCGCAGACGGAGGTGCAGGAGACCGGCACGCTCCCCGGCGGCCCGATCCCGGGCGGGACCGAGCGTGCCGGGGAAGGCGTGACGGATCGGGATCGCCGGCCTGGGGTTCGTGCGGGGATCGCGAGGCGGCTGTCACAAGGGTTCCAGTACCGCCCGAGGGGCCGCACGACCGCCAGCCCAGCGCAGGCCACGGAATGATAGCGTGAACCTGCGGGATGTCTCGTTCCGTTTTGATGAAAACGCGGTCATGAACCGGTTAGCTTCGCAGCCGGTTATCGCGGCAGAAGTTACGAACTTGGCCGCGGCCGGAGCGACGGCCGGCCGCCTCCGGGTGCCCGCGGAGGGCCCCGCTCGACCGGTTCCGGGAGGGCGAGCGACGGGGCCGGTCGCGACCTGGCAGCCTGTGGTGGGGAGCCGCAACAAGGCCTGGCGAGAGGGGGGGCGAGCTGGCCTCGCCGGGCTCCCCGATCCGAGAAGTCCTGACCTCTAGATTCTAGCACTCCGGTCGGGGAACATTCAATCCATTTGCCGGCGCGAGGAGGGGCGGCGCCGCTCAGCCGCCCGGCTGCAGCGACCTCTCGATCTTGGCCCAGCTGTCGCGCAGGGAAACCGAGCGGTTGAAGACCAGGGCGCCGGGCCGGCTGTCTGCGAGGTCGACGCAGAAGTAGCCGTGGCGCATGAACTGGAAGTACTGCTCCGGCAAGGTCTTGGCCAGCCCCGGTTCGAGCCGGCAGCCGCGGAGCACCTGGAGCGATTCCGGATTGAGAAACTGCCGAAAGTCGCCTTCCTGCGCCCGGCCCACGGGATCCTCCACCGTGAACAGGCGATCGTAGAGCCGCACCTCGGCCTCCACCGCGTGCGGGGCCGAGACCCAGTGCAGCGTGCCGCGCACCTTGCGGCCGTCGGGCGTGTTGCCGCCGCGGGAGGCGGGATCGTAGGTGGCGTGCAGCTCGACCACCTCGCCCGTGACGGGGTCCTTCACGGCCTCGGTGACGGTCACGTAGTAGGCGTGCTTGAGCCGCACCTCCAGCCCCGGCGCCATGCGGAACCACTTCCGCGGCGGATCCTCGCGGAAGTCGTCCTGCTCGACCCACAGCTCGCGCCCGAAGGGGATCTCGCGCGTGCCCATGCCGGGGTCCTCGGGATTGTTGACCGCCTCGATGGACTCGAGCTGCCCCTCGGGGTAGTTGTCGAGGATCAGCTTGACGGGGCGCAGCACCGCCATGACGCGCGGCGCGCGCAGGTTGAGATGCTCGCGCAGACAATGCTCCAGCAGGGCGAGGTCCACGGTACTGTCCCGCCTGGCCACGCCGATGCGGTCGCAGAAGGCGCGGATCACCTCGGGCGGGTACCCGCGGCGGCGCAGGCCGCGCAGGGTGGGCAGCCGCGGATCGTCCCAGCCGCCGACCTGTCCGTCCTGGACGAGCTGGAGCAGCCGCCGCTTGCTCATGACGGTGGCGCCGAGGTTGAGCCGCGCGAACTCGATCTGCTGGGGATGGTAGACCTCCAGCCGATCCAAAAACCAGTCGTAAAGGGGGCGATGCACCTCGAACTCGAGGCTGCAGAGGGAATGGGTGACGCCCTCGATGGAGTCCTCGAGACCGTGGGCCCAGTCGTACATGGGATAGATGCACCAGCGATCGCCGGTGCGGTGATGCACGGCGTGGCGGATGCGGTAGATCAGCGGATCCCGCAGGAGCATGTTGGGCGAGGCCATGTCGATCCTGGCCCGCAGCACCCGCGAACCGTCGGGAAACTCACCGGCCCGCATGCGGCGCAGCAGATCCAGGTTCTCCTCGACGCTGCGCGTGCGGTAGGGGCTGTCCAGGCCGGGCTGCTTGATCGTGCCGCGGTACTCCTTGATCTCCTCGTCGCTCAGGTCGTCCACGTAGGCCAGCCCCTTCATGACGAGCTGCTCGGCGTAGACGTACATCTGCTCGAAGTAGTCCGAGGCGAAGAAGAGGCGGTCCTCCCAGTCGAAGCCGAGCCAGCGGACGTCCTCCTGGATGGCCTGGACGTACTCCTCCTCCTCCTTGGCGGGATTGGTGTCGTCGAAGCGCAGGTTGCACTTGCCGCCGTACTCGGCCGCGACGCCGAAGTTCAGGCAGATGGCCTTGGCGTGCCCTATGTGCAGGTAGCCGTTGGGCTCGGGCGGGAAGCGGGTCTGGACCCGCCCGTCGAACTTGCCCGTGCGGTTGTCCTCGTTGATGATCTGCCGGATGAAATCGATGTTGCCGGTCGGCTCCAGATCGGACATGTTCTCCATCCCCTCCGCAACCAGGCTCGCGGCCGGCCGCGACGCGCATAACCTACGGGCACGGCACCGCAATGTCCACCGTCATTCCCGCCCCGGGGATTCCGTCTAAACAGTTCCCGGGGTCATGACGTAATCTTCTCGACCGGAAGATTCGAGCCCGGGAGGAGGGCGCATGGACACGAGCCGGATCGACGCCCTGGCGCGGGCGAGCGAACGGGGGGATCGCGAGGCCTTCCACGAACTCGTGGAAATGCTGACCCGCCCCCTGCTGGCGGCGGCCTATCGCTACACCCGAGACTGGGAGGCCGCCCGGGACCTGACTCAGGACACCTGGATCAAGGTCTGGGAGCACCTGGGCCGCTACGATCCCGCCCGGTCCTTTAGGAGCTGGCTGCTGACCGTCCATCGCAACCATTGCCTCAGCCACCTGCGCCGCGCCTCCGTCCGCCGCGAGCTGGCCACCGAGGATGCGATCCTGGAGCGCACGGCCTCGGCCGATCCGGCACCCGACCCCCTGATGGCGGCCGGACGGACGGAGTTCGACGTTCTGCTCAGGAGCGCCCTGGCGCGGCTGCCGGAGAACCAGCTCCAGGTCTTCACCCGCGTGGACCTGGAGCAGGCCGACCAGGCCGAGGCCGCCCGCGAGCTGGGCATGAAGTTCTCGACCCTCCGCGTGACCCTCCACTTCGCCCGCCGGCGCCTGGCGGGCCTGCTGCGGGAGATGGGAGCCGAACCATGAACCGGAAGCTCACCTGCGAGCGTTTCCAGGACCTCCTGGACTTGCGGGCCGCCGGGCGGCTGGACGAGCAGGGCCGCGCCGCCCTCGCGAGCCACGCCGCCGGGTGCCCCGATTGCGCCCTGCTGCTCAGGGTCCAGGAGGCCCTGGCCCTGCCGCCGCCGGCGGAGCTGGAAGCTCGCGTGCCCGACGACCTGGTGACCGGCATGTGGGCGCAGGTCGAGCAGACCTTGCCGGCGCCGGATTCCGGGGCCGCCAAGACCTGGGCCCCCTGGGTGGGCCGCCGCCGCCGCGCCGCCGAGCGGGCCGGCGGCCGCGACCTCTCCTCCGGCCCGCTGGCGCCGCTGCTGGCCGCCGCGGTGATCCTGTTCGCCCTGCTGAGCGGCTACCTGTGGAGCGAGGTCCGGCACCTGCAGCGGCGGGAAGGGCGGCTGGCCGTGGAGCTGGCCCGCCAGGATCGCCTGGTGGACGGCTTCCTGCAGCTCGCCTCCGGCATCCTGGCCGAGCGCGGCCCCTGGACCCCCCTGCCCGCCGGCCAGAGCCGGGAGCGGTGGTCCCGCCCCGAGGCGGCCCCCACCCTGGGCGAGCTGACCCGGCTGCTGGGGCAGCTTCCGCCGGAAACCACCCTCCTGAGCGCCCCGGACGCCAGCGCCTTCTTCTGGAAACGGCTCGCCTGGAAGGGCCTGGCGGGCCAGGACCCGGGCGCACCGGTCGTCATGGACGACGGCCTGCAGGCGGCCGAGGCGCTGGCCCTCCTGCATTCCCTCCGGTTGACTCCCGAGGCCAGGATTCCCGCGCGCTGGTGGACGGCGCTGACCGAGGCCGACCTGCCGGTGGTCGGCTTCGCGGAAGCCCGGCGTCCGGCGTCGCACCGCGCACCCGCCATCCACGAGGAGCGTGAGCCATGACGTCGACGAGGTGGACGATCAGGATCGCCGGACCGCTGCTGGCCGGCACCGCCCTGATCCTGCTGGGCGGCTGCAACAGCTACGACTGCGAGGTGGTGCTGCGGCCGGACGGCAGCGGCACCCGCACCGTGACCCTGGAGGTGAGCGAAGATGTCCGGGCCGACGCGCAGGCGCTGCGCGAGATGGCCGTGCTCTTCCGCATGGGCGACGAGAAGGCCCCCTGCGAGGCCGTCCCAGGCGAGGCGAAGGGGGAGCAGAAGGGCTTCCGTTGCCGCTACGTGGCTCGGCGGTTGTCCGACTGGTCGGCGATGAGCGCCCATGTCATCGTCCAGGGCAGCCTTGGCGGAGACGCGCACCCGCGCGTGCGCCTGCAACAGAGCGTCGGCGTGGAGATGGGACACACCGCGCACGGCCGCAGCTACACCTACCGCGAGAGCCTGGCCTGGGAGGGGATCTGGGAGGCCGTGGCCGGCTTTCAGGCCCGGCTCTTCCGCCAGAAGATGGCCGCCGCCTATCCCTTCCTGGGGACGACGCAGCTCGCCGAGCTGGAAGGGCTCTTCGACGGCGCCATGCTCGTCGCCCTGCAGACGCAGCTGGACCTCGAGGAAGGCGAGGTTGCCCCTGAGCCGCTCACCAGCTCGGTGACCGAGCGGGCCACCCGTATCGTGCAGGAGACCCGACCCGCCGCGGACGTCTCCGGGCTCCACGACCTGGTCTCCGGCGTGGTTTCCGACGCCGACAATGCCATGGAGGACTTCCTGGACCAGAATCTGCCCGGCGTCGATGCCGCCGTGTTCACCAGCTACACGCTCAGGGTGAAGATGCCGGGGCGGATCGTCGAGTCCAACGCCACGCGGATCGAGGACGGCACGGCGATCTGGGAGCTGGACCTGGGCGATCCCCTCCAGAAGCCCGTGCAGCTGGAGGTTCGCTCGGAGCTGCCCGACTGATCTGCTGGCGGGCTCGGCGGTGCTCTGGTTCGTCCAGCCCCTGCGCTACAGGCGGGTCACGGCGCAGGCGGCGGTTCGTCCACCCACCGGGTGACGAAGACATTGGTCTCGCCGGGCTTGCCGTCGTGGCGGTTCGAGCAGAAGACGAACGTCTCGCCGTCGGGCGCCCACATGGGAAAGCCGTCGAAGCCCTCGCTGAAGGTGATCTGCTCCAGCCCGCTGCCATCCAGATTCACCAGGTAGAGATCGAACTCGCGGCTGTGCGGGTCCGGATAGTTGCTGGCGAAGATGATCTTGCGACCCGAGGGATGGAAGAACGGCGCGAAGGAAGCGCAGCCCAGCCCGGTGATCTGCCGCTGGTGCGAGCCGTCGGCGTCCATGAGCCAGATCTCCATGTGCGAGGGACGCACCTCGTGCTCGGCCAGCAGAGCGCGGTAATCGGCCAGCGCCTCCGGCGTCGCGGGATGGTCGGCCCGGTAGCAGATCTGCGTGCCGTCAGGCGAGAAGAACGCCCCGCCGTCGTAGCCCGGCGTGTCGGTCAGGCGCCGCACGTTCCCGCCGTCCGGGTCCATGGTGTAAATGTCCAGGTCGCCGTCCCGCACCGAGGTGAAGACGACGCGCCGGCCGTCCGGCGAAATGGTGGCCTCGGCGTCGTAGCCGGGGGTGGCCGTGATCCGCACCAGCTGCTGCGTCTCCAGATCCAGCGAGAAGATGTCGTAGCCGGGGTAGAGCGCCCAGACGTAGCCGCGGCTCATGTCCGGCGGGGGCGGGCAGTCCGGCCCGGCCAGATGGGTCGAGGCGTAGAGGATCCGCCGGTCGTCGCCGGTGAAGTAGGCGCAGGTGGTCCGCCCCCGGCCCGTCGAGACGAGCCGGGGCTCGCCGCCCGCCACCGGCATCACCATGATCTGGTCGCAGGAATAAGGGGGGCGCGTGGTCTGGAAGACGAGCTGCCGGCCGTCGTAGCTGAAGTAGGCCTCGGCGTTCTCGCCGCCGTCGGTGAGCATGGTCAGCGGGCCGAAGTGCTTCTCGCGGGGATCGGGGGCGTACGTTCGCGGGAGCGGCCGCGACGGCTCCGGCTGGTCGGCAGCGGCGAGGGCGGCCGGCAGGGCGAGAGGCGCCGCGACAAGCAGAGTGAGGAGAACGAGGTACGAAGTTCCAGATCTCCAGGGGCGCGAAATCGGCACGATCGCCAAGGGCGGAGCCTCCAGCCGGAGAATGCGGTTTTTTCTGGACTGGCAGAAGTTAGCGCGTGGCTCCAGAAATGCAACTAATTTAGTATATTTTTGTCGGCAACCAGGATGCGCCGATGACGAGCATGAGCGACCACCTACCTTTGCCTGCCTTGGTATCCCGTCCACCCAGCGGCTTCCCCGGCGCAGGTGGCCGGTAGCCCGGGATACATAGCCCGGGATACGGCTTGACCCCCCGCCCCGCTCAGCCTTACGATGCAGGTGGTCCTTTAACCGCGGCCCGTGAGCCCGGAAGGAAAGTGGCATGAGCCGGAACGATGAAACGCCCGTGAACGGCCCCCGCGCCGGCGCGGGTTTTTTTTCTTGGCGGTGGCCCGCGCGTCTGCAGGCGACCGCCGGTGACCACCTTTAAGTCGGCGTCCGTGAGCGCCGGAAGGAGGGAACCATGACCTGGTCCACATCCCCCACGCGATCATGCGAGAGCAGTGATCTCGCCTCCCCCGACCGCGGCGGCTTCCTTACCGTCGGCCTCGATCCGGAACACCGCGGCCTGGTGCCCGATCGGCCCCTGACCCGCGAGCGGGAGCAGGCCGTGCGCGAGCTGGTGCTGGCGCGAATCCACCGCTTCCTGGACGGTCACGGCTACGCCGCGGCCCCGCCCCGCCTGGCGGGGCCTTCCTTCCTGGAGGCCTTCCTCGGCTGGAGCCGACCCGGCTCCTGGTGCGAGGGCCGATGCGGCCGGCACGCTGCGACTCCGGCCGGCACCACCGCCGGGGACACCACGGCCATCGCCCTGGCCACCCGCACGCGCTCGCTCGAGGGGCTGTGCGACTTCCTGGAGTGGCTCGTGAAGGAAACCGCCGGCTGCCTGCACGCCGATCTGATCGGCGGGGCGAACGTCACCAGGCTGGACCGCATGCTCCACCTGGGCCATGCCCGCCTGGGTCTCGGCGAGGCCCGGGCGATCCTCGCCCGGCGCGGTTTCAGCCTGGCACCGGGCGGCGTTCCGGATCCGGAGGCCGCGGCCTCGCTGGTCCGCTACTGCGGTCTGCTGCCAGTCCAGCTGACCGGCTGCGGAGCCTCAGGTGGCCCGGCAGCGAGCGGCATGCTCTACCTGCTCCCCTTCGCCGGGAGGGCCGGCCGGGGCGTGGTCAGACGCGGCGGCGCCGGCGCCGTTCTGCAGGTGGAGGCGTTGCTGCGCTACTTCCTGGGCCAGGAGCGGCCCCGGGGCGCCGTCGCCCACGCTTGAGCAGTCCGCCGGCACAATCGGGCGACAGCCCTCGTGTTCTCCGGTTCCGGTCGAGCCGGTGCTGGAGGGTTGGCTCCTCTCGTTGTATCTTGAACAATACAATGAGATTCAGGCCCCGCCGGGCCAAGCGGGCGAGAGCGACGCGCGGCGCCCGATCCCGGCCCTTCGAAGGAGCATGACATGCCGTCCATCCCCACCGAGAAGCTCATCCAGCGCCAGATCCACCAGTGGAATCGCTACCGCGAGCTGCTGGCCACGGCGGAGAAGCCTGAAGAGGTCCAGCAGCGCCCCATCATCACCATCTCGCGCGAGATGGGGTCCGGCGCGCGGGAGCTGGCCCGCGCCCTCGCCGAGCGTCTGGACCTCGAGATCCACGGCATCTCGATCATCGACGAGATCGCCCGTGACGCGCGCCTGGAGCGCCGGGTCGTCGAGAGCCTGGACGAGCGGGTCCGCTCGCAGATCGACATGTGGGTGGCCGGCGTGCTGAAGCAGAGGATCTTCCTGCGGGACAACTACCACGTGGCGCTGGCGCGGGCGGTCCGCACGCTGGCCTCGCACGGGGGGGTGGTCTTCCTGGGCCGCGGCGCCAACCTGATCCTGGAGGAGGCCTGCTCGCTGCGCATCCTCATGGTGGCGGCCATGGACGTGCGCGTCCGCAACGTGATGCGCTACGAGGACATCGACGAGAATACCGCCCGGGAGCAGGTCGAGCGGGCGGATCGGGAACGGCGTGCCTTCATCGAGAAGGTCTTCCACGTGGATCCCAACGCCTGCCATCACTACGATCTGGTGCTGAACACCGAGCACTACGACCGGGCACGGCTGATCGATGTCGCCCTGGCGGCTCTGGAAGCACGGGGCACCTTCCGGCACTGAGTCGGGATGCGGAGATCGTCTCGGGCGCGGGAGGAGCGGAGCGGGGCGGCCTACGGCTCCCGGCCTCAGGCGATTTCACCGGCGGCGCGCTCGCGGCGGATGAGGATCAGGTTGCGCACGTAGACCACCTGCCCGAACGCCTGTCCCACGATGAAGACGGGATCGCGCCGCCAGATGGCGTAGGCCAGCAGCAGGAGCCCGCCCAGGATGCTCAGGTGCCAGAAGGCCAGGGGCACCGTGCTCCTTTTCTTGACCTCCGAGGCGATCCACTGCACGAGGAAGCGGGAGCCGAAGCAGATCTGCCCTGCGAATCCGATCAGGTACCAGGTCTTCATCACGTAGAATCCTTGAGCTTGTAAGTGAGGCGGCGCTTCTGCAGCCAGCGCACGCCTAGCAGGTCCTGCCAGGTGCGCCCCAGGCGCGAGAGATTGCCGTACTTGGAACGTCCGCCCAGGCGGGGGCGGTGGTTGACCTCGATCTGGACGATCCGGCAGCCCTCCAGCGTCAGCAGGACCGGCAGGAAGCGATGGGCGCCGTCGAAGTAGGGAATGCGCTGCAGCGGCTCGCGATGGTAGGCCTTCAGCGAGCAGCCGATGTCCTCGATCTCGTCGCCGGTGGCCAGCCGGCGGGCCCAGTTGGCGAAGCGTGAGCCCCAGCGCTTGGCCAGGGAGTCCTGCCTGGTGCGGCGGATCCCGCAGACCACCTCGCAGCGATCCAGCAGGGCGACGAGCCGCGGAATGTCCCGGGGATCGGACTGCCCGTCACCGTCCAGGGACACCACGTGGCGACCCCGGGCCTCGCGAAAGCCGCAGGCCATGGCCGCGGACTGCCCGGCGTTGCGGGCGAAGGTGATGACGCGCACGGGCGCATGACGAGCCGCGAGCCGGGCCAGCACCTCGGGCGTGCCGTCCCGGCTGCCGTCGTCCACGAGCAGGATCTCCACGCGCGCCGGGTCGTCCCCCACGGCGGCCACGATCTCCTCCACGACGGCGCCAATGGCCTGCTCCTCGTTGTAGATCGGGACGACGATGCTCAGTTCCGGGGTCATGACCACGATCTCTCCCTGCCGGGTCGGAGCCGGGACGCCGCGAGCGATCTCCGGCTATCAAGCTACGCCATCGCCGCGGCCGGCCAAGCAAAAATCCCTTCCTCGCCGCGGGGGCGTGACAAAATTCCCGCCAGGGTGGACAATGGAGAGGTTCCCGGCGGCGGCACCGGGACGCAGGATCGGCCGTGCCGCCCCGCCCGACCTCGACATCTCTCGCCCTGGGAGGTCCCGGTGCGTGACGCGCGACCCTTGCCGCTCGGGCTCTGCCTGCTCCTGCTGACTCTCCTCTGCGCAATTCTCTACGGTTACGCCATCTACCGGACGCCGTTCCGTGGGCTCTACGACGACGTGAACCGGTCGCTGATCGCGCGTTCCATGGCCGATTCGGGGCGGTGGGTGGTTCCCCGCTTCATCGGCAAGCCGATCTACACCAAGCCGCCCCTGATGTACTGGGTGGCGGGCGCCCTGTACAAGCTGACCGGCCGGCGGGACGAGCTGCCGGCGACGCTGTCCTCGGCCCTCTCCAGCTTCCTCGCGGTGCTGGCCACCTTCTGGGCCGGCAGCGTTCTCCTCGGACGCCGGACGGGCTTGAGAGCGGCGGTCATCCTGGCCACCTCCTACCTGTTCCTGATGATGGCCCGCCAGCCGCTGATCGACACGGTGATGATGGCCGGTTTCGCCATGGCCTATGCCTCCGCCGTGCAGGCAGCCTTCGCGCCCGGCCGCCTGGGCCTCTTCTGGTGGCTGCTCGCGGCGGCGGGCCTGGGCCTGGCGACCCTGGCCAAGGGACCGGTGGTCCTGCCGATCTTCCTCCTGATCCTGATCGGGAGCTGGCGGCGGGGGACCGGGGCCCGCAGGATCCTGGGCACCGCCCTGCTCGGCCTGCTGGTCTTCGTGGCGGTGGTGGCGCCCTGGTACGTGGTGCTCCTGCAGCGTGCTCCGGAGGCCGCGACCGTGTTGAAGGTGGAGCTGCTGGGGCGCTTCTCCGCGAGCAATCCCTTCCACGACTGGACCCAGAAGCCCTGGTGGTTCTACGGACCCGACCTCGTGAACTTCCTGCCCTGGCTCGCCGTTCTGCCAGCCGGCCTGGTGTTCGCCTTCCGGCGCCGCCGGGAGAGACCCTTCCGGTTGCTGCTCTGGTGGGCCGTGGGTGGTTTCCTGTTCTTCTCGTTCGCCTCGGCTTCCAAGCGCAGCTACTACCTGCTGCCCATCTATCCGGCCTTCGCGCTGCTGTGCGGCGCCGTCTGGAACACGGCGAGAGAGTCCTACCGCAGAGCCCTCCCGGAGCTGCTGCGGCACGCCGGGGCCGCGGCCGGTGCCCCGGGGCGGAGCCTCCCGCCCGTCGACTACGCACTGGAAGAGCCGACCCGGGAGGAAGCACCCGGCGATCCCGGAGTGGACCGGCTGCCCCGGCGGCTCGTGCTGTGGGGAGCGCTGCTGGTCGCCGCGGTGGTCGTCCTGGCGGGTCTGGCCACGATCGTCCTGCCCTGGATCTGCACCGTTCCCTCCCGCGCGCTGTTCGGCGTGGCGGGCGCAGCGACGGTCGTGATGGGCGCGCTGGCCGGCTACCGGATCCTGCACGTCCGCTGGCGCCGGGCCTTCAGCTCGCTGATCATCGGCCTCTGCCTGGTGTACCTGCCTTTCCTGGGCCGCATGGTGCCGAAGCTCGACAACTATTACTCCGGCCGCATGTTCTGGCGCTCGGCGGCCCAGGTGCTGGACGCCGAACCGGTTCCGCCCCTGCTGGCCGTCGTCCGTCACGACGATCGGCCCTTCGCCGCATTCTACCTGGATCGGCAGGACGTGGAGATCGTGGACGTGGCCGCGGTGGCGGCCCGGACCCAGGCGCGGGAGGGGGGTTACGTCATCGCCAGCCCGCAGCGCCTGCACGACATCGCGGGCCTGCGGCCGCTGCTGGTGCAGACGCTGCGGGCTCCCTGCGGTCGGGAGCGCCAGCTGGGTCTGTTCGCGATCCCCGGGCCGGCGGATCTTCTCCCACCCCCCGGCCAGGCGCCTGCACCCGAGGGAGGCTAGCCGGCCGTCAGGCCTGCGCCTCGTGCGAAGCCAGGGTGTAGAGCTGGCGACGGATCTTCTTGGTGGGCGTCTTCTCGAATTCCTCGGGATTGATGCGAATGCGAAACACCTTGCTGTAGGACGGCAGCATGGCGTTCAGCTGCCGGCAGTTCTCGTCCATGATCCGCCGCAGCTCCGTCTCGCCGACGTCGTCGGCGTCCACCTTCGCCATGTCCGGATACACCAGGGCCACCAGGACCCCGTTGCTCTCCACGATCAGCGACTCCTCCACGTAGGGCAGGTTGTTCAGCCGCGATTCTATCTCCTCGGGATAGATGTTCTGTCCCGACGCGGAGAGGATCATGTTCTTGGAGCGCCCCTTCAGCACGATGCAACCGTTGGCGTCGATGATCCCCAGATCGCCGGTATGGAACCAGCCATCGGCGTCCAGCGCCGCCGCGGTGGCCTCCGGGTCCTTGTAATAGCCGTCCATGATGTTCTCGCCGCGCAGCAGGATCTCGCCCACCTGCTGTTGCGGGTCGGGGCTGAGAACGCGCGCCTCGAGGTACGGGATGACGCGGCCCACCGAGTAGGGAGAGCGCCCGGCGTTGTGCGCGGTGTAGCTGATGAGGGGACCGCACTCGGTCATCCCGTAGCCGCAGGTGAAGGGAAAATCGATGAGACCGAGAAAGTCCTCCACCTCGCGGTTCAGGGGCGCGGCGCCGATGACGAGTTCGTAGAGGCGACCGCCGAAGGTCTCGAGCAGCCGCTCGCGTATCTGCTTGTACACCAGCCGGTTCATCAGCGGCAGCTTGAGCAGTACCTGCATCTTGCGCCCCTGCAGCAGGGCCTTCAGGCGGTTCTTGTAGATCTTCTCGATGATGAGCGGAACCGCCAGGATCAGCTTCGGCTTCACCTCGCCCAGGGCTTTCAGCAGGACCTTGGGAGTGGGTAGCCGGTCCAGGAAGGTGATGTGGACTCCCCGCGTGAAGGGGCAGAGAAACTCGAAGGCGCAACCGAAGGCATGCGCCAGGGGCAGGAACGAGAGCACCTCGTCCCCCGGGTGGATTTCCAGGTTGTCCCAGTAGAACTGCACGTTGGCCATCAGGCAGTTGTGCGAGAGCATGACCCCCTTGGAGAAGCCGGTCGTGCCCGAGGTGTAGATGATGGCGGCCAGCTCGGCGTTGCCGACCCGGGCAAAGCCGAGATCCCCGGCCGGTTCCACGCCGGGCTGGGGCCTGGTGAAGGAGGCCGCCGCCTCCTCGACCAGCTCGCGCGCGTCGCCGTCGTGGCAGAAGAGCGGCCGGAAATCCTTCAGATCGAGGATGGCCAGCAGCTGCTTCAGGCGAAGCTCCTCGATGCGGTCGTAAATGGCCTCGGAGACGAAGAGCAGCCTGGCATCCGAGTGGTTGATGATGTGGTGGATCTCATCGCCCGTGAACTCGGGCAAAATGGGCACGATCACCGCCCCGTAGGTGACGGTCGCCAGGTAGGTGATGCACCAGTGGGCGGAGTTGCGGCCCACCACGGCCACCTTGTCGCCCTTCTCGAGGCCGCAGGTGCGGAACAGGTGATGCAGCTGCCGCGTCCGGGCAGCCACCTCGCCGTAGCTCAGGGTCTCCCCCTGGAAGTCCGTCAGGGCGGGTGCGTTCCAGTGGCCACGGATGCTCGCGGCGATGGTCTCGACCAGGTTTCGCTTCAGCATGTTCGCCCCCGGGTCTGGAGGATCTCGCGATGGGGCCGGCATTCGATTCTAACAGAGTCGAGCCTGCGATTGAAGGACCGGCCGGACCTTCCGCGGCGGCTGGCGACCGCTCGCCGTCCTCGCTTCCCCTCGCCGGCGGGCCGGGCTATCTTCACCTGGTCGTCTCACGTCCCGTCCCGGAGGTCGCATGTCGCCCGCCGCCGTCATCTACTGGCTCGTCGGAGCGGCGGTGACCGTCTTCTGGGCGCTCTTCACCATCACTTCGCTGCGCGAGCACAGACCGCGGGCCGCCTGGTGGAGCAGCCTGGCCGGCCTCGCGGTCGCTGGCGCGTGGCTCGCCGCCGGAGTACGCGCGCAGCCGGCCGCCTGGCTGCGGCCGGCGATGGCCGCCCTGCCCCTGCTCCTGGCAGCCCTCTGCTTCCTGCCCCTCGGCCGGAGGCAAGGTTCGATGGGCACGCCGAGCGGAGAGCGCGTCGACGAGCGCGACGTGATCTTCTCGCGCGAGGAGTACCGTACGGGCAGCAAGAAGTACGTCCGCTACTACGCCCGCAGACCCGAACTCCAGCGGACGGACGATCGCATCCGCGCCCTCCCGGAGCTGCTGGCCCCTGGAGGCAAGTACTACGAACCCGCCCGTTCCCGCTACACCCGGGCCATCTTCGAGGTGATCGAGGGCTTGCTGGAGAAGGTGGACGGCCCCGTCGCGGCGCCGCCGTCCGCCGGGAAGGGCGAGGACGAGGCCGGCCCGGCCGCGCTCGCCGCCGCGACGGCCGACATCAAGGCGCTGGCCCTGCATCTGGGAGCCGCCGAGGTGGGCATTGCCCGGCTCGATCCCGCTTTCGTCTACTCCCACGTGGGACGCGGTCCGGAGCCCTGGGGGAGCCCGATCCGCAACGAGCACCACTTCGCCGTGGTGTTCTCCCTGCCCATGGACTACGCGCACGTGGAAGCGGCGCCGCGCCTGGCCATCACCGAGGAGTCGGCGCGGGAGTACCTGCAAGGGGCCGTCGTCTCCATCACGCTGGCAGCCCACATCCGCGGGCTGGGCTGGCCGGCCCGCGCCCACATCGCCGGCAGCAACTACCAGATCATGCTGCCGCCGGTGGCGGTGGACGCCGGTCTGGGCGAGCTGGGGCGCTTCGGCTACCTGATCTCGCGGCGTCTGGGCGCGCGGGTGCGGCTGGGCGCGGTGACCACGGATCTGCCCCTGGTACCCGATGTCCCGGTCCGCTGCGGGGTGCAGGAATTCTGCGAGATCTGCCGGCGCTGCGCGGAAAACTGCCCCTCCGGCTCGATTCCCGGAGGCCCGCGCAGCGTGATCCGTGGCATCGCCAAGTGGCCTCTCGAGGTGGAGAGCTGCCTCGCCTACTGGCGCTGGCTCGGCACGGACTGCGGGATCTGCATGCGGGTCTGTCCCTTCAGCCATCCCCGGGCCCTGGTGCACGACCTGGTGCGCGCCGGCATCGCCCGCTCGGCCTTCGCCCGGCGGATCGCCCTCCTCGGCGAGGACCTCTTCTACGGCCGCCGGCTCACTCGAGAGTCAGCGTCTCGCCCGGCTTGAGGACCACCGGCTCGGCCGACGTCTCGGACTTCACCCGCGCCGCCCAGGCCCGGGGATCCTGCTTGATGACCTCGAAGGTATCGTAGTGGATGGGCACGACCTGCGCCGGTTCGATGAGCTTCACCGCCCGCAGGGCATCGTCCGGCCCCATGGTGAAGTTGTCACCGATGGGCAGGATGGCCAGATCGATCCCCTCCTCGCCGATCAGCTTCATGTCGTAGAAGAGGCCCGTGTCGCAGGCGTGGTAGATCTTCCGGCCCTCCAGGTAAAAGAGGAAGCCCACCGGATTGCCCCCGTAGCTGCCGTCGGGCAGGGCCGAGCCGTGATGGGCGATGGTCAGCTTGACCCGCCCCCAGGGGTAGTCGAAGCCGCCGCCGATGTGCTGCGGGTGCACGTTCTGGACCCCTTGGCCGGAGAGCCAGTTGGCGATCTCGTAGTTGGTGATCACCTCGGCACCCGTGCGCTTGGCGATGGCCACCGTGTCCCCCACGTGGTCGCCGTGGCCGTGGGACACCAGGATGGTCCCGGCCTGCACCTTGCCGGCATCGATGGCCGCTTGCGGGTTGCCGGTCAGGAAGGGGTCGGTCAGCAGCTTGGCGCCACCCGTCTCGATCAGGAAGCAGGCGTGCCCGTACCAGGTCAGCTTGACGCTCATGACGAGGCCTCCTCAGGCAGGAGGGGAAATCGCTACCATCACCGCCCATTCTAGCCAAGAAGGCGGCCGGCGCCAACGCCGCGCGGCGGCCTTGCCCCGGCCGCGGGCGCCGCTGCGCTCTACGGCTGCTCCCAGCGGACCTCGCCGCGCGGCGTCAGCTCGAAGCAGTTGCTGGCGGCGTGGTACGTGGCCGCCAGCTCGGCCCGATAGGGCTCCAGGGAACGGGCGATCGCCGGCGGCAGGCCCTCCGCCCAGGCCACCGTGTGCGGCGTGTCCCCGAAGCGCTGCACCTCTGCCGCCAGCTCGTCGCGCCAGGCGGCCGCCCGGGGACCGGCGCCGGTCGCGGGCAGGGACGCCAGCTGATTTTGCAGCAGGGCCAGCATGTCGCGCCGGTAGCGGCCCCAAGTCTCGGCGCGTCCGAAGGTGCCCTCGTCGTCGAAGAGGCGCTCGCTGCGGGCGGGGCCCCCTGCGCGTTTTCGCTCGACGATCAGGGGTCCATCGTCCGGAGCGTGGCCGAGGAAGGAATCGTAGCTCAGGCAGTAGATGTAGGTGTACTCGCCGGCCCCCATGTCTTCCGCCAGCAGCAGGTGGTTCCGCCGATCCAGGTAATCCGTGACGAGAGGCAGGAGTCGGCCGAGAGCCCGGAAGACCTCGATGACCTTCCTGAAGGACCTTCCGTGCTCGCGCAGGGCGCCAGGAGGGAACTCCGCGAGGAACGTGTCCAGCCGGTCCAGGTCCCCGCCCAGGCTGTCCCGCACCGCCAGGAAGATCTCCATGCGCACCGGCGACACCGCGCCGTCGCCCGGGGGGGTCCAGTCCTGGACCTCACCGTGGGCCTCCACCAGCTCGTCGTAGCTCTGCCGCACCTCCTGGACACCGTGCAGCTTGCTGCGTACGAAGAGGTAGCCGCCCCCCGCCAGCAACAGGCCCAGCACGATCACGACGCCGCAGCCGATGCCGCAGCCCACGAGCCAGTTCCGGGTGTTGCCCGCCATGTTGCATCACCGCCCTTCGCGCCGTGCCCTCACCTCAGCGGTAGCCGGGCGGCCGGCGCTGGTGGAAATCCGTGGCTTCCTGGTAGGCGCGCGCCACCGCCAGCACCGTCGCCTCGTCGAAGAGCCGCCCGATGAAGGTGATGCTTCCGGGCTCGTTCTCCTGGCGGAACCCGTCCGGCACCACGACGCAGGGATGGCCGGTCAGGTTTGTCACCAGCAGATTGTCGCCGCCGAAGGACGGGCTGACGTAGACGTCGTAGCCGTCCATCAGCTGCGCCATCCGTTCGATCAGCAGGGTGCGGATCCGGTTGGCCTGCAGGTATTCCACGGCGGGAATGAAGCGAGCGGCCCGGAAGACGTTGGGCCAGGCGTTGCGGACCTGACGCACCATCAGGTCGTCGCGCCCCGAGCGGGTCAGCTCGTCGAAGGCGGCCGCCGCCTCCGCGCTCAGGATGAAGGCCAGGTCGCCGGCCGGCAGATCCGGCAGCGCCATGGGCTGCGGATCGGCCCCGAGGGAGCGCAGGACCTCGAGAACGGCCCGATCCTGCTCTCTGGCGGGATCCTCCTCCGCGGCGAAGGCCGCCTCGAGGTAGCCGATGCGCAGGGTCGAGAGATCCACGTCCGCCCGGTAGGGAAACGGGGCGTCCACCACCGTGGCATCGCGCCCGTCGGATCCACGGATCGCGTCGAAGACCAGGGCGCAGTCCTCCACCGTCCGGCAGATGGGCCCGACCTTGTCCATGGACCAGCTCAGGGCCATGGCTCCGGCGCGGCTGACCCGCCCGAAGGTGGGCCGCAGGCCGGTCACGCCGCAGCGCGTGCAGGGCGAGACGATGGAGCCCCAGGTCTCGGTGCCGAGGGCGAAGGGCACCAGCCCCGCCGCTACCGACGCCGCCGAACCGGCCGAGGAGCCGCTCGAGCCCTGTTCCGGGTTCCAGGGATTGCGCGTCTTGCCGCCGAACCAGACATCTCCCCAGGCCAGGGCGCCGAGGGTCAGCTTGGCCACCAGCACGGCCCCGGCGGCATCCAGCTTCTCCACCACGGTCGCCGTGTCGTCGATGAACTGGCCCTCGTAGGGCTTGGCGCCCCAGGTGGTGGGCGCGCCCGCCACCGCGAACAGGTCCTTCACGCCGCAGGGTATCCCGTGCAACGGTCCGCGATCGCGGCCCGCCGCCAGCTCGGCGTCGGCCTGAGCCGCCGCCGCCAGGGCCCGTTCCGGCAACAGCGTGACCACGCACTCCAGCCGCGGGCCGTACTGCTCGAGCCGCTCCAGGCAGAGCCGGGTCAGCTCCACGGAGGTGACCTGCCCGCTGCGCAGCAGGGCGCCCAGCTCGGCGATGGACATGAAGGCCAGATCCGCGGCATCGTCGGGTCGCGTCACGCCGCCCGGGTTGCTCCAGATGGCCGGCCGGACCGGGATGTCGGGCGCACTTCCGGGAGGCAGGGCGCGGAAATAGAGGGCCGGCGGCACCGCGTTGTCGAGGTGCAGGGCGCGCAGCTCGCGATAGCTTCCCAGCTGATCGCCGAGGTCCGGCAGCAGCGAATCGATCTCCACGGGCGTGAACTCCAGGCCGATGACGGTGGCGGCCTGCTCCACGGCCGTGGCGGACAGCGAATCCCGGGGCGCAGTCTCCTGGGCCGGACAGGCAGCGCTCAGCAGCAGGAGCCCGGCGGCGAGCAGGCCGGGCATCACTCGGCGGTGACGGGCGGATTGCTTCATGGTCGACCCCTTTCCGGACTCGCCGGCGCCTCGCCAGCGGCCACCGCCAGCTTAGGACATGGGAGGCCCGCCGTCAGCCCCCTTCGCGGGCATCGCCCGAGCGTCCCCTTGCTCCTCCGGCACCTCCGGCACCGGGGGTTGTCCCCGCAATGGCCGCGGTCTACAATACCCGAGTCCCCGAACGGAGCCCTGCACCTGCGAGGAGACCACGCCCTTGCCTTCCGCCAGCCCCGGATTCCTGCTGCTCGGCGCCCTGGGAGGCATGCTCCTCGCTGCGACCGGCAGCCCAGCTCTCGCCTCCGAGGTGCCCAGCATGGAAATCGGCAGCCTGATGCCGGACAGCCTCGGTGCCTGGCACCGCACCGGCGAAGACGCCCGCTACGACCGGCAGAGCATCTTCCACTACATGGACGGCGCGGCCGAGGTCTACCTCTCCTTCGCCTTCCGGGAGCTGCTGGTCCGGACCTATGCGGGACCGGACGGCGCGCGGCTGACGGCCGAACTCTACGACATGGGACGTGACAGCGAAGCCTACGGCATCTTCAGCCGCAACCGCCAGGGACCCGAGGCGGGCGTCGGACAGGGCTCGGAGTTCCGCTCCGGCTACCTCGTCCTGTGGCAGGGCCCGTACTTCGCCACCGTCTATGCGGACCGACAGGGCCCGGATCAGGAGGCGGCCGTGCGGGGGCTGGGAGCCGCCATCGCGCAGGGCATCGGCATCACCGGTCGCGAGCCCGCCCTGCTCGATCGCCTGCCCCGTGCCGATCTCGTGCCCGGATCGCTGCGCTACTTCCACCTCCATACCGATCTGAACCAGCACTACTTCGTGGCCGACGACAACATTCTCGATCTGGGGCCGGATACCGAGGCGGCCCTCGCCGGCTACGAACGGGGCGAGGAGTACGCCTACCTGCTGATCGTCCGCTACCCTACACCCGAACGCGCCCGGGCGGCTTTCGCCGCTTACCGCGAGGCCTTCCTGCCCGAGGCGGCGGCGGGGGAGCCGGTGCAGATCGAGGACGGCACGTGGTCGGCAGCCGTCCGCAGCGGCTCGTACCTGCTCGCGGTCTACGACGCGCAGTCGGCGGCACGGGCCACGGCGCTGCTGGCTGCCGCGAGGACCAGCCCGGAAAGGAGCCCGCAATGAACAAGGAGCAGCCGCTGACCCGTCGCGATTTCCTGCGCGAGGCGGCCTGCGGCGCCGCCGGCCTCGCCCTCGGTCTTCCCCTGGCCGCGGCGAGGGCGCAGGACGGCGCCCCGGCCGCGGCGGCCACGGACTCCGCCGGTGCGGCCGGTGCGACGACCTCCCGGGTCGTGCTGGTCCGCCACCCTGACGCCCTGGATGCCGCGGGGCAGCCGAACGGGCCGGTGGTGGCCCGCATGCTGGACGAAGCCGTCTGCGCGCTGCTGGACGAGGAGGAGCCGCCCGCGGCCTGGCGGCGGTTGCTGGGTCCGGAGGACGTGCTCGGCATCAAGACCAACGCCTGGCCCAAGCTGCCCACGCCCGCCTGCCTGGAGCAGGCCATCGCGGAGCGGGCCCGGCAGGCCGGCATCCCCGCGCGGGACATCGCCACCCGCGACCGGGGTGTCCTGGACGATCCGGTCTTTCAGCGGGCCACCGCCCTGATCAACGCCCGCCCGCTGCGCACGCACCACTGGGCGGGAATCGGCGGCTGCCTGAAGAACTACATCATGTTCGTGCCGGAGCCCTGGCAATGGCACGCCGATTCCTGCGCCGACCTGGGCGGCCTCTGGAAGCTGCCCGCCTGCCACGGCCGGACCCGCTTGAACGTGCTCGTGGTCCTCACACCGCTCTTCTACGGCATCGGTCCGCACCACTTCGATCCCCAGCACGTCTGGCCCTACCGGGGCCTGCTGGTGGGCACCGATCCCGTCGCGCTCGACGCCACCGGCGTGCGCCTGCTGGCGGAGAAGCGGCGGCGCTTCTTCGCGCGCCCGCCGCGGGGCGGCACCTCCTCCAAGCACGTTGCCCTGGCCGAGACCAGGCACGGCATCGGGGTGGCCGATCCGGAGCGGATCGAGCTGGTGAAGCTCGGCTGGCCGGACGAGGCCCTGATCTGAAACCTCCCGCGCCCACCAGGTTCAGCTTGGGCTCAAGGAATGCCGTTTGCGCCCGATGAAGGGGCAGGAAGGCCAGAAGATGCCGTTGAGCAGAACCCGCTCCGAGCCATGGCAGCAGGAGGTGGGAGATTGCCCGCACACACCACTGATACCGATACTCGTGACGAGTCGCAGGTCGAGAAGCTGCACGACCTGGTGACGACCCTGCTCTTCCACATCCCCCTGGAGATGGACAAGGAGAGCTTCCGGGTCGCCGAGGCGGGCCTGCAGCGCGGCATGAGCCTGATGCCCTCCGATTCCCAGGTGATGGCCGCGCTCGCCATCTGCCTCGCTGCCGGGCGCCACAAGTTCATCACCGCGGAGAAGCTGGCCCGCCAGGCCCTGCAGATCTCGCCCTACGAACCGTGGGGGATCTACGCGCTGGGGCGCGTCTACCTGCTGGGGGGCCGGCGCTACCAGGCCTTCCGCAGCTTCTACAAGGCGCTCAAGATGGCCCCCGACGACGCCCGCCTCGAGGCCGCCGTCGCCGGGCTGGATCGGCGCCGCCCACCCGTCATCACCGAGCTGTCGCGCGAGCATCCCGTGAACGTCGTCCTGGGGAAGATCAGGTCCTTCCTGGTCACCGACCACAGCCTCATTCTGGCGGCCGTGCTGGGCCTGCTCTGCTTCCTCTGGGTTATATCCCTGGCCTACCACTAGACCGGGTGGCCGCTCAGAAGATCTCGCCGATTCCCAGGTAGAAGCCGGTGTCGCCCTGGCCGACTCCCCAGTCGGCGCGCAGGTTGAGATGCTCGTCCCGGCTCAGCAGGAAGCGCAGGCCGAAGCCGCCGGCTGCATGGAATGCTCCCGCGCTCAGTTCTTGCGGATCGCGGGCGACCTGGCCCGCGGCCAGGAAGGCCACCGCGCCGAGACGCCGCCAGCAGGGGGTCCGGGCCTCGGCCTGGAAGGCCAGGAGATCGCGATCGCGGTAGCGACCGGCGAAGTATCCGCGCAGCAGGGTGTCCCCGCCCAGGGCCGGCAGCAGGTCGAAGGGCGGCGTTCCCGTGGTGCCGAGGCCCACGGCCCGCAGGGCGAGAACCTGCCAGGGGCCCAGCGGGAGGTACCGCCGCATGTCCAGGGTGAAGGCGGAGAAGTCGTAGTCGCTGCCCAGACGGGCGTCGTTCCGGCTCGCCGCAAATCGCAGGAAGCTGCCGCGCGTGGGGTAGACGTTGCTGTCCCGCGTGTCGCGATCGACCTGCACGCCCGCTCCGATCACCCAGCCGTCCGCCGTGCCCGGAACGGCGTGCGTGGCGAGCAGCCCGCCTCTTTCCACCTCCGTCAGCACGCGATGGGCGAGGCCGAGCGCGAAGCCAGCGTACCAGTCGGGCGCGACCCGCTGCTGCAGCACGGCGCCGACGGCCAGCGAGCGCGCGGTGAAGTCCTCCTCCGCGCTGTCGGGCGCCTCGTTGCCCACCCCCCAGAAGGTGTTCGGGAAGCGCAGGTAGCTGATCCCGGCCACCAGGTGGTACCGCCCCCCGGACAGGTAGACGTCGCCGCCGAGCGCGGTGATGAACTGCTTCTTCTGCGTGTAGATGACGACCGGCGCCAGGCTGGACGGCCAGTCCCGTGTCGAGTCCTGCGCGGTGCGGAAGTAGTAGCCGACCGTGGCCCCGAAGGCCGTCTCCGTCTCGGGCGTGTAGTAGACGAAGGGGAAGGGGATCAGGGTGGGACCGCGCTCCTCTTCGCGCTCCGGTTCCCCGGCCAGCGGCATCTCCGCGGCCAGGACTCCACCCGCGAGCGCGCAGAGGACCGGCAGGACCAGCCACCACGAGGCCAGGGCAGAAACGGCGCGCGGCATTCCCTCTCCTCATGCCCGGGCACTCCATCCGAAACGGGTCCGGAGCAATGTAGTGAACGATGGGGGGCGCAGCTAGGTTAATGGCTGGTAAACTCGTCGTCCCGTGCTAGGATGTGCTCGCATTCCCGAACGCTCGAGCGCCAATCCCACGGCCCAGCCGGAATGACGGAGAATCATCGTGCTCGCTCGACACCTCCTGTGCTGCATCCTGCTGCTGCTGGTCGCCGGCTGCGCTCGCGAGGACCGCGCCTCGGCGGCCGGGAAACAGGCCGCCCCGGACACCGTCGCATCGGCGATCCCGGGACGCTGGCAGGTGATGCGGGGGCCGTCCGATCCCGTGCCCCTGACGCCCGAGCAGCAGGCCGCCGCGCGGCAGCTCGAGTCTCTGGGCTACGTCGCCGGATCGCAGGAGCCGCGCACCGACGAGACCGTCACCGTCTACGACGCCGCCCGGGCCTGGAACGGGCTCAACCTCTTCACCTCCGGCCACGCGCCGGCCGCGTACTTGACCAATATGACCGGCCGGATCATCCACAGCTGGTCGCGCGAATACCACGACGTCTGGCCCGACGCCGAGTCCGACCCGCCGCACGGCAACTGCGAATTCTGGAGGAGGGTCCGCCTGCTGCCGGACGGGGGGCTGCTGGCCATCTACGAGGGGCTGGGGATCGTGCGCCTGGACCGGGATTCGCACGTCGTCTGGGCCCGCCACAACGGGGCTCATCACGATCTGCGCGTCATGCCCGACGGCACGATCCAGCTCCTGACCCGCCGGGCCCACGTGGTGTCGAGCGTCAATCCCACCCAACCCATCCTGGAGGACCACCTCACGGTTCTCGACGCGGAGGGGAACGAGCTGTCCAGCATCTCGATCGTGGACTGCTTCGAGCGTTCCCCTTTTGCCGATCTCGGCCTGCGGTACCGGGAGGAGGGCGGGGACCTGATGCACACCAACACCGTGCGGGTGCTGCCCCGCGGGCCTGACTACCCGGTGGAGTGGCTGCGGGGTGGCTGGATCCTGACCTCGCTGCGGCGGCCGAGCGTGCTGGCGGTCATCGATCCGGAGCGGCAGGTCGTGGTTCAAGCCTGGCAGGGTCCTTTCCAGGGACAACACGACCCGAGTCTGGTCCCAGGGGACCGCCTGCTGCTCTTCGACAACGACGGGCGGGGAGGGCACTCGCGGGTTCTGGAGCTGGACCTGCGCACGCTGGAGATTGCCTGGGAATACGACGGACCACCCGCTGCGCCTCTGGACTCCAGGACCTGCAGCACGGCCGCGCGCCTGCCCAACGGCAACACCCTCATCACCGAGTCGGACCAGGGCCGTGCTCTCGAGGTCACGCGCGAGGGAGAGGTGGTCTGGGAGTTCTACAATCCCTTCCGGGTCGGCGAGGACCCCGTCTACATCGCCACGCTGTTCGAGCTGACGCGCCTGCGCCTGGATCCATCGCCGGACTGGCTGGCGGCGGCGGGGAACTAGGGCGAGCGCCGCGAGCGGCGATCAGAGCAGCGGATCCAGGCCCCAGGGGGCGAGAACCCGGCGCAGGATCTGCGGCCCTTGGGCCCAGGAAAGGAACAGGCCGTAATTGGTCAGCGGCACCCCGACCGCCGCCAGATCACGAAGCCGGGCCTGCAGCTGCTGGGGCGAGATCATGCAGCCCCCGCAGTGGACGATCAGCCGGTAGGCCGCCAGCTCGGCGTTCTCAAGAAACTCGCGCCCGAAGTTGTGCTCCACCCGCACGCCGGGAAACCTCGCCGCCAGGATGCGCGGGATCTGCACCGTGCCGATGTCCTCGCCGATGCGCGAGTGGTTGCAGGCCTCGGCCACCAGGACCCGGTCCCCCGCCCGCAGATCCTGCAGGGCGCGGATGCCCTCCACGAAGAGCCGCAGCCTCCCCTTGCTGACGAAGTTGATCATCATCACCGAGAAGGTGGTCACCGGCACGTCGGGCGGCGTCCAGGCCGCCACCAGATCGATGGCCTGCGAGTCGGTCAGGACGCAGTGCGGTGGACGTCCGAGAGCGTCCAGGAAGCCCAGGTAACGCTCGCGCTCGCGTGCGCTCATGCCGGGATCGCGGCTGCGTCCGGCCGCCAGGTCCATGCGATAGGCGACCGGATAGGCCCAGCGCCGGGTCAGGTGCTCCAGGGCCATGGCCTGCGGTCGCAGGAAGCGCTTTTCCGGGGTCTCGACGTCCATGGGAACGTTCAGCACGTAGAACCGCTCCCGCTCGCTGAAGGGGAGCAGTTCCTGGTCGATCCGGGGCGAGTCGTAGCCCGCGAGCAGGAAATCGCTCAGGGCCGGCCGTTCCGCGGGGTCCACCGCCACCAGCGCCTTCTTGCGATGGAAGCGCAGGTCGGGAATGGTCTCCTCGACCAGCGGGATCCGGGCCCCGTCCTCCGGCCGGAACAGGTTGTAGATGACCAGCAGCTGCTTCTCCTGTTCGCGGGCCTGCGCGACCAGCGCCCGCTCCGGCGCGAAATCCGCCGAGCCGGGATCGATCACCAGCAGCACGAGGTCGCATTCCTTCAGCGCGGAGGCGGCCTTGCGGCGCTTCTTCTCGCCCAGCTCGCCCATCTCGTCGATGCCCGCCGTGTCGTAGAGCTTCACCGGCCCCAGCCCGTGCAGCTCCATGAGCGTGGTCCTGGTGTCCGCCGTGGTCCCCGGGGTGGCGTCCACGATGGACGTGACCTGCTGGGTGAACAGGTTCATCAGGCTGCTCTTGCCGGAATTCATCTTGCCGAAGATGCCGATGTGATCGCGGTCGATCATGGCTCCCACCTCGCCGGTTCGCCTGCTCCGCGACCAAGGTAATCCGGAAGGGATAGGATTCCAACCATCTCCGCACCAACCAAGTTCGGGCGCGGCGGGGTGAAATAGCTATATTTCCCCGGGAAACTGCGCTGGAAAGCGCCGTTTCCGGCGTTAGGTTGTGTGCGCCGGCTCTCGCGGCCTGGGTACTGGACCTGATTTCCTGCAGTCGTGGGCCCATTCGAATCCCCCGCCGCCGTGCCGTTTATCCGGGAGGACAACGTGAGGAAGACCCTGCTGGTTGTGGGCCTGGTCGTGATCGCGGCCGTCGCCGCCTGGCTGATCTGGGGTGGCAAGTCCAAGGCCACCGGATCCTACCGCTTCGTCACCCTCGAGCAGGGGGACGTGGAGGAGGTGGTCGAGAGCACCGGCACGCTGAACCCGGTGACCACCGTCCAGGTGGGAACGCAGATCTCCGGGATCATCGCCAGCATCTACGCCGACTTCAACGATCACGTGCAGGAGGGGCAGGTGATCGCCCAGGTGGACACCACCCTGCTGGCCATCGCCGTGCGGGACGCCCAGGCCGGCATGGATCGCAGCGAGGCCGAGCTGCGCCAGGCCGAGCGCGAGTACCGGCGGATCTCGGACCTCTTCAAGCAGAACCTGGTGGCCGAGACCGATTTCAACACGGCGCAGTACAACCTCGACGTGGCGCGGGCCTCGGTCAAGTCCGCCCGGGCGGCCCTGCAGCGCAGCCACCAGAACCTGGACTACTCCACCATCCATGCCCCCATCTCCGGCACGGTCATCGAGCGCAACGTGGACGTGGGTCAGACAGTGCAGGCCAGCTTCTCGGCGCCGCAGCTCTTCCTGATCGCCGCCGATCTCTCCGAGATGCAGATCCTGGCCGCCGTGGACGAGAGCGACATCGGGCAGATCGCCCAGGGCCAGGAGACGCGCTTCTACGTGCAGGCTTACCCCGAGCGGACCTTCTCCGGCACGGTGCGCCAGGTGCGCCTGCAGTCGACCACGGAAGAGAACGTCGTCAACTACACGGTGGTCGTGAACGTCGCCAATCCCGACCGCGTGCTGCTGCCCGGCATGTCGGCAACGGTGGATTTCCTGGTGGCCACGGCCCACGACGTCCTGAAGGTACCCAACGCAGCCCTGCGCTTCCGGCCCAGCGAGGAGATGATCGCCGACCTGCGGGCCCAGCGGCAGAAGCAGCGCCAGGAGGAGGGTGGCAGTGCGCAGCCCGGCGCCGCCGCGGCCGGCGCCGGGGCCGGCCGTCCGGCCGAGGGCGCCGGTGGCCCCGGGCAGGCCCGGCAACGCCCGACGCTTCTCTGGTACCTGAACGAGCAGGGAGAGGTGACCGCCACGCCCGTGCAGGTGGGGATCAGCGACGGCCAGTACACCGAGGTGAGCGGTCGCAACCTGAAGGCGGGCATGCAGATCATCGCGGGTGTCAGCCAAAGCAGGGCGGTCGAGAGCGCAGCGTCCAGCCCGTTCCAGCAGACCCGGCAATCCAGCGGTCCACGGCGACCGGGCGGCTTCTAGGGAGGCGCAGCGTGGCGAGCGACATGGTCATCCGCACCACCGGGCTGGTCAAGGATTACGACCTGGGCAAGACCGTGGTCCATGCCCTGCGCGGCGTGGACGTATGCATCGCCCCGGGCGAGATGGTGGCCATCATGGGCGCCTCCGGTTCGGGCAAGTCGACCCTCATGAACATCCTCGGCTGCCTCGATCCCCCGACGGAGGGCATTTACGAGCTGGATGGGAAACGGGTCGAGAGCCTGAGCCGGGACGAGCTGGCGGATGTCCGCAACAGCAAGATCGGCTTCGTTTTCCAGGGCTTCAACCTGCTGGCCAGGACCACCGCCCTGGAGAACGTGGAGCTGCCCCTGCTCTACGATCGCAGCGGGCGCCGCCTGGACACGCACGCCCTGGCCACGGAAGCCCTGCAGCGCGTCGGGCTCGGCGATCGGCTCGAGCACCTGCCCAACGAGCTGTCGGGCGGGCAGCAGCAGCGGGTGGCCATCGCCCGGGCCCTGGTGACGCGCCCTTCCGTCCTACTGGCCGACGAACCCACGGGCAACCTGGACACCCGCACGTCCATCGAGGTGATGGTTCTCTTCCAGGAGCTGAACGACCAGGGCATCACGGTGCTGCTGGTCACCCATGAGCCGGATCTCGCTCTCTACGCCCGGCGGGTCGTCGAGCTGCGCGACGGCCTGGTGATCCGCGACGCGCCGCTGCCGGAGCGCAGGCGGGCCGCGGACGACCTGGCGGCGATCCCGGCGGAGGTGAGCTGAGATGAAGCTGAACAAGCTGGTGCGCATCGCCGGCCGCAGCATCCTGAAGACGAAGATGCGCAGCCTCTTGACCATGCTGGGCATCATCATCGGCGTGGGCGCCGTCATCGTCATGGTGGCCATCGGACAGGGCGCCCAGAGCCGGATCGAGCAGCAGATCCAGAACCTGGGCACCAACATGCTGGTGATCACGCCGGGGGCCAGCAGCCAGGGCGGGGTGAGCCGGGGCGCCGGCAGCTTCAACCGCCTGACGGTGGAGGACGCCGAGAAGATCCGCCGGGAGAGCCTGCTCGTGTCCGCCGTCTCGCCGGTCATCTTCACCTTCACCATGGCGCGCGGGGGCGACACCAACTGGCGCACCCAGATCAACGGCGTGGCCACGGACTACACCACCATCCGCGACTGGGACGTGTCCGAGGGCCGGTTCTTCGACGCGGCCGACGTGCGCAGCAAGCGCAAGGTGGCCGTGCTCGGCAAGACGGTGGCCGATGCGCTCTTTCCCGACAGCGATCCCGTCGGCCAGCAGATCCTGCTCCGCCACGTGCCCTTCACCATCATCGGCGTGCTGGCCCGGAAGGGGCAGACCGCCACGGGCGCCGACCAAGACGACGTCGTGCTGGCGCCCTACACCACGGTCCAGGCCCGGCTGGCCGGGCGCCAGTTCATCGGGCAGATCCTGGCCTCCACCTACTCGCCCGAGGAGATCCCCGAGGCGGAGCAGGAGCTCACGCTCATCATGCGCGAGTCCCATCACCTGGCCGACTGGGAGGAGGACGATTTCACGATCCGCGATCAGACCCAGATCGCCGAGGCGGCCCGCGGCACCACCGAGGTCATGACCTGGCTGCTGGGGGCGATCGCCAGCATCTCTCTGCTGGTGGGCGGGATCGGCATCATGAACATCATGCTGGTCTCGGTCACCGAGCGCACCCGGGAGATCGGGATCCGCCTCGCCATCGGGGCGCGCGGCGTCGACGTGATGACGCAGTTCCTGGTCGAGAGCATCGTGATGAGCCTGCTGGGCGGCCTGATCGGTGTCGGGCTCGGCTTCGCCGGCACCTGGCTGGTCGGCAGCCTGACCGGCTGGGATACGACCATCACCGTGCAGCAGGTGGCCCTGGCCCTCGGCTTCTCGGCGGCCGTGGGCATCTTCTTCGGCTTCTACCCCGCCCGCAAGGCGGCGCGCCTGAACCCCATCGAGGCCCTGCGCTACGAGTGAGCGGGCCGGAGAGGGCGGCGGCCCGGTCCCGGCGCGACCGCCGCTCGACCTGCTCACTCGGCGACCAGCTCGATCGTCCCCAGATCGGTGTGCTGGTGAGCCGAAACCGCCACACCTGTGATCACGGAATCGCTCCAGGCTCCTGCCGTGGGGGCGATCATGACGTCGTAGGTCCCCTCCGGCAAGGCCCGCAGGCGGAAGAACCCGGAGAGCGTGTCGGCGTAGGCGGTCACCGTGTCCCCGCCGGCGACGGTCCAGACGTGGGCCCGCGCTTCGACGGGAAGGACCGTGCCCAGAATGGAGCCGGCCGTTCCGCGTCCCTGCAGGCGGACCACGGGTCTCATCATGTAGTCCCCGTGCCCGTTCCGGTGGATCGATCGCGTTGCATCGAAGTCCAGCGTGGCGGCGTAGATCTCCCCATCCGCGATATCGAAGGGGTGCTGGATCTTGATGCCGCTCTGCATGCCGCTGGGAACGCGCAGATAGCGGCTCTCCCCGCCCACTACCACGTGACTGCCCTCGCCGAGCACGAGCCGCAGCTGGTTGTAGTGGCCGGCCGGCAGCTCGTGATCGACTAGGACGGCGCTCACGTCCCCCACGAGCTGGAGCAGGTCGAACGTCACCGTGTCCTGACGGACGACGTACCAGCCGTCCAGCGAATCGGCCTCGGCTCGATGGACCGTCACCCTGACGACGACCAGGTTCACGGCCTCGAACTCGCCGGGACCATCGATCAGCTCGACCTGGAGCTGACCCGTTCCTGAATGATCGCCAGGTGAGGCACCCTCGTCGGAACAGCCGATCAGGAGGGCTGTCAGCAGGATGGCGCCGCCGAGGGCGCACATGAGCGAAAATATGCGCATGGGATGACATCTCCTTGGCCAAAGGAATGGAGGAGGCTCCAGGAGCCTCGGTAAGGTACCGCCATCGGCAGGAAACCGCCCTTCGCCATCCCCGGGGGGGGGCGGAGGCGACTCCGGGCCGCGGCCCGTGCGATCCTTGAGACTGTGGGCCTTCGAAGAAGTTACAGGGGGACGGCGCCCCGGCCCGTAACCTCCGGGGCCCGGCTGCGTTCTTTACTTGAATCATGGACAGGCAATCGTTCATCGAGCTCCTCGCGAGCCACGCCGACCGCGTCTTCAGCTACGCCCGCTGGGTCCTGCAGGACCCGGAGGACGCCGCCGACGTGGTGCAGGAGGCCTTCCTGCGGCTCTGGGAGCGCGGCGGCGACCTGGAGGAGCGAGGGCGGGTGGCCTGGTTGCAGCGGGTGGCCCACAACCTCTGCGTGGATCGGCGGCGCCGCAGCAGCACCTGGCGCCGGCGGCTGAGCCATCTCGCGGGGGCCGCGCCGGACGAGCTTCCCGTCGGGCGCCGGGCCGCAACGGACCCGGAGCAGGAGATGCTGCTGAACGAGCGGCAGCAGACGCTGCTCGCCGCCCTGAGCAACCTGCCGGTGGGGATCCGGAGCGTGCTGGTGATGCACTACTACGAGGGGCTCAAGTACCGGGAGATCGCCGAGATCCTGGACAGCAACGAGAACGCGGTCAAGGCCAGGATCCACCGCGGACGGCAGGCGCTCCGGCGCATCCTGACCGGAAACGGGGACGAGGAGCTGACCGCGCGACGGGAGACGGGATGAAACGAGAATGTGCCGGCTACCTGGATCTGCGGGAGCGCTACCTGGACGGTGAGCTCAGCCCGGCGGAGTTCGCCCGCCTCGCGGAACACCTGCGGGCCTGCTCCGCCTGCCGGCGGGAGGTGGAGGCGGAGGGTCTGCTGCGGGCGACCTTCCGGTCCCTGCCCGCGCTGTCCTGCCCGCCCGCCACGCTCGAGACCATCGCGGCGACCGCGGCGCCCCGGACCGGACATCGCGCAGCTTCCGGCCGGTCGCCCCGGCGGCGGCGCCGGCTCTGGCTGGCGCTGCCGGCGGCCGCCGCGCTGCTGACCGTGGCGGTCATGTTGTTCTGGGCACGGACCCCGCTGCCGCCACGGGAGATGCCGGTCCCGTCCGCACCCCAGGCGCTGGCAGCCCGCCAGCAGGCCGAGTGGAGCCTGGCCCTCACGCTGCGGCTCATCGGAGAAGCCCAGAGAGAATCGGTGGCCGACGTGTTCGGCCACACGATGCCGCGGGCCGTGCGCAGCTCCCTGCGCCACGCGGCTCCGCTACCGGAGGACGAAGGAGGACGGGGATGAAAGCCAAGCTCTTGCTGTTGACGTTGCTGATGCTCTCGCTGCTCGGTGCCGGGGCGCAGGCTCGGGACACCGAGGTCGCCAAGCTGCCCGGCTACGTCGACCTGAAGGACATCCGCATCCCGGATGACGCGGAGGAGATCCGGGACATCGACCTGGGACCCCCGCTGCTGAAGATGGCCGCCGAGGCCGATACCAGCCGGCAGTCCGCCCTGACACGGGTCCTGTCGCAGCTGCAGCTGGTCCGCGTGAAGTCGTTCGTGTTCAGGCCGGACGACACCGACGAAGTGCGTTCCCACGTCCGGGACATCGAGGACAGGCTCGAGAAGAACGACTGGAGCCGCCTGATCCGGGTGCGGGACGAGGAGGATTCCATCACCCTCAGCCTCAAGTACGACCGGAACCATATCGTCGGCCTGATGCTCGTCGCCTTCTCGCCCGAGGACGACGAGGTCACCTTCGTGAACGTCGTGGGCGACCTGGACCTGGCCTCCCTCGCCGGGCTGACGGCCGAGCTGAGCGGCGTGGATCTGGACGACTTCTTCGACGAGCTCGACAGCCGCTAGCTGCTTGCACGGCCGTTGTCACCCTCAGCGCGGCATGGCGGGCGGGCCCTCCCGCCCGCCCCAGTCCAGGGCCGGATCGCGCACCAGCGGCACCGGCGGTCCCGCGGAGGCCTCTTGCTCCGTCGTCTGCACGAGCCAGCCTGCACAGGATCGCCAGCGCAAGGCCAGCTCCTCCCGGATGCGGGCTGCGGTCCGGGGCCGCCCGAGCGACGCGTAGAACTGGCTCGCGCGCAGCAGGTAGACCGGCTGCGCCGGGTCCAGGCGATTGGCCGCCAGCAGCATCGTCAGCGGGATGAGCCGGCAGCCCGCTCCGGCGAGGCTCCGGCTTTCCTCGTCGAGACGCCGCGCCACGGCCGCCGGATCGAAGAGGAGGCCGAAGGCCAGCAGGGCCATCAGCAGGGCCGCCGCCGTGCGATCGCTCCGGGCGGGCCGGCGTCCGCTCACGACCGTCGTCAGGCGAAAGCCCTCGAGCGCCTGGCCCAGCCAGACGATCACTCCGATCATCACGGTGGCGCCTGCACCCAGGAACATGATTTCCAGGGATACCGGCGGGACGTGTTGCAGGTAGGGCCAGGACCTCTCCGCCCACAGCGGCCCGGCACGCAGGAGGATCAGGACCGCGCAGAGGAAGGGGCCCGTCAGGCCGAGCACGGCCGCCGCCCGGCGCCGCCGGCCGGCGATCAACAGACCGAGCCCCGGCACCACCAGGCCAACCGCTCCGATCACCCGCGAGCGCCGCAGCCAGCGCGGCAGCCGCTGCGGCTGCAGCAGGAGGTCCTGCCCGATGCACAGAACCGCCCGGGCCCACGTCCCGCAGCCCACCAGGAGTGCCAGCCCGACCAGCGCCGTCCAGATCCCGGCCGTGGCGCCGCCCGACAGGACGCGGGCCAGCACGGCCCGCCACTGCCAGATCAGGAGCGCCCAGCTCGTGCCGGCCACGGCGGCCAGGGCCGCTCCGATGCCTCCGCGCCGCCCTCGCGGCGTGAGCAGCAAGGCCAGGGGCCCCAGGGCATAGGTCAGGAGCAGCAGCGGCGCAAAATGCAAGCGGGAGGGCGGCGGCTCGCCAGCCCGATACCGCCCCTTCGCCCGCTGCCCCGCCAGGCCCTGCTCGGCCTCGCGGCTCCAGGGAAGACCCGGTACGGCCTCGGCCTGGAGCGTCGTGGCCGATTCTTCCTCGGAATCGATGACCCAGACCTTGCGCGGTCCATCCATGCGGCTCCTCCTCCTCCGTTCCCGGTTGCGGCGCGACGCGCCGCCCTGCCAGGGGCCGGCTCCCGGCAGGAGCGGCGGGCCGGTCTGGCTTCCGCAAGGCTCGTGCCCGGTCATGGCTCGCGCCATCCGTTCCGGCAACGGCTCTGCAAGGTGGAGAGTCCTTCAGGGAAGTCGATCCACGAGGGCCTGGAAGCGCGGAGTGGCGTGCAGGGAGTCCAGGTCGCTGTCGTGCAGCAGCCACTCCTTATGCACGGCCCCCTCGCACTCCCAGCGTTCGAGGCAGTCCAGGGCCTGCTCCGGCTCGCTGGCCAGGGCGTAGATGCAGGCCAGCTGGTAGAGCATGCCGGCGTCCTCGGGATCCAGCTCGGCCGCGCGCCGCGCCCACTCCAGGCCGCGCTCCTTCTCGCCGTAAACGACGAGCGCCGCGCCGCCCAGGTAGAGGGCCCGCGTGTCCTCCGGATTCAGCTCGAGGTGCTTCTCGGCGGTGGCGATGCCCCGGCGGGCCGCCGCCTCCGCCTCGGAGGCCCAGCCCAGGCCGCGGTAGGCCTGTGAGAGCAGGAAGAGGGTCTGGAAGTCCTCCGGACGCACGGCATTGGCCCTCCGGTAGAGTCGCGCGGCCTTCTCCAGCTTCCCCTGGGCCGCGGCATCGCGGGCGTAGAAATAGTAGGCCTCGAAGAGCTGGGGATCGAACCGCACCGCCGTCTCGAACTCCCGCTCGGCCTCCGCGAAGCGCCGGTTCATGGAGAGAGCGAGACCTCGGGAAGCGTGGGCCTGGGCGAGATCCGGAGCGAGAGCCACGGCGCGCCGGCTCGCCGTTTCGGCTTCCCGGAGCAGGGCGCCGCTGCGCTCGAACCACATGCAGAGAAAGCAGCAGGTGTCGCCGATACCGGCGTGAGCCAGGGCGTAGTCCGCGTCGATCTCGCTGGCCCGCCGGAACATCTGGAGGGCGAACTCCAGGCTGCGGCGCGTGAGCTGGTAGAAGTAGACGCGGCCACGCAGGTAGTAGTCGTAGGCACGCACGTCCTGCGTGGTGGGCTTGAGTACGACTTCCCCCGCAGCAGGGCGGAAGGTCACCTGGAGAGCCTGGACGATGTTCTGGGCGATCTCCTCCTGGATGGCGAAGAGATCCGTGATCTCGCGATCGTAACGACCCGACCAGCAAGGGTACCCGCTGGAGACGTCGATCATCTGGGCGGTGATCCGCAGGCGGTGGCTCACCTTGCGCACGCTCCCCTCGAGCAGCGTCTGGACACCGAGCTTGCGGCCGATTTCCCGCGCATCCTCGTGTCGGCCCTTGAAGGCAAAGGCGGAGGTGCGGGCGCTGACCTGCACGTCCTGGATGCGGGACAGGGTGTTGATGATCTCGTCGGCCACGCCGTCGCAGAAGTACTCCTGTTCAGGATCGGCGCTCATGTTCTGGAAGGGCAGAACGGCGATGGAGCGCCGCCGCTCCGCAGGCTCGGGCATGGCCTTGCCCGCCTCCTCCAGCTCCCAGAGGATCTCGAGCATGCCCTGATAGCGATGCTCGGGCTGCTTCTGCAAAGCCGTGCGCACGACCGCTGCGATGCCCGCGGGGATCCCGGGCTGCACATCCGAGGGCGACGGCGGCTCGCTGTTCAGGATGGCGTTGATCACCGCCTGGGGCTGGTCGCCCCGGAACGGGCGCACGCCGGTGACCATCTCGTAGAGCAGGACCGCGAACGACCAGATGTCGCTGCGATGATCGACCTCCTCGCCCCGCGCCTGCTCTGGCGACATGTAGTGCACGGTCCCCATCAGGGAGCCGTCCTGCGTGCGACCGGTCTCGCCGGCGAGCTTGGCCAGTCCGAAGTCCAGGATCTTGACCTCCCCCGCGTCGGTCACGAAGACGTTGGCCGGCTTGATGTCGCGGTGGACGATGCCCTGCCGGTGCGCCTCGTCCAGCCCCCGGGCCACGCGTCTGGCGATCTCGAGCGCCGTCCCGGGGGGCAGCGGGCCCCGGGCGATCTTCTTCTTGAGGGTCTCGCCGTTGTAGCAGGCCAGGGCGATGAAGAGCTGTCCGTCGGCGGTCTCGTCGATCTCGTGCACGGTGCAGATGTTGGGATGATCCAGGGCGGAGGCGGCCCGGGCTTCCTGCACGAAGCGCCGCTTGGCCTCGGCCTCACGGATCAGCCCGGGCGGCAGGAACTTGAGCGCCACGACCCGCCCCAGCTTCAGGTCGCGCGCCCTGTAGACCACACCCATCCCCCCTCCACCCAGCTCCGAGAGGATCCGGTAGTGAGAGATGGTGCGACCGATCAGACCGCGGCCCCTGTGCTGCGTTCCTGCTCTCGAAGGGGGGGCCGTATTGAGTCCGCTTCCATCGAAGATCATGCCCCTTCCTACGCAGGACGGCACCCCCACGTTGCACGCATCCCCCGCCGGACGTCTCCGCCGAAACCGGGCCGGCCGGCCTACGGTCAGCGGCCCGTGTCGCTCGGGCCGGGTGAGGTTCGCAAGTGCCAGTCAGCGATACACTTCGCCAGGGCGGCTGTGCAACCCGGCCAGGCCCGCCAGGCGTTCCAGCTGTCCTGCCAGATCGCCGCGCTACCGCCGGGAAGGTCCGCGGCTCGCTCCCGGCTCCTGGAGCGGTTCAGGAACGCTTCCGCCAGGTCCCGCTGGAGCCTGCGGAACGGGGGCTGCAACGCCGGGATGACGTCGTCGCGCGCGGCGACGACGAGGGCCAGGCACACGTCCAGGTCCCCCGCCGCCAGCAGCTCGCGGCACCGGGCCAGGATCTCGCCGGCGTCCGGGCCGTCGGCGGCGACCGCCACCGCCCGGCCCAGGGGGATCCGCCGCCGTTCGCCGCCCGCATCGACCACCAGATCCAGATCCAGCGTCCGGTCCGGCCGGCAGGAGGCATCCAGTGGCAGCACGGAGGGCACGATATCCCCGGGGTGCGCGAACTTGACCGTGTAGCAGCCGCCGGCCAGCTCGGTGAGCCGGACGCCGGATGGCTCTCCTCCCGCAGCCCGCCATTCCAGGCCGAAGGTCGGAAAGGGCGCGGCCGCGAGCACCTCCCAGTAGACGGTCACCCGGCCGGTGCCGTCCGCGCCGGCCACGGGGCCGCTCCAGCCACGAAAGCGCAGCGGGCCCACCACCGGGCCGGCGACGGGCCGGGCGATGCTCCCGGCCGACACGGCCACCAGATCGCGGCGCACATACACGCCGCTCCGCAGGTAGGGTCGGTCCGGGTAGTCTCGATCCAGGACCTCCTCGCGGTAGGCCCAGATGGGGTGGTAGAGATCGCCGAAGCGCGGCAACCTCTGCAGATCGGCCAGCGCGGACCAGGTCTGGTGCATGGACAGGAAATCGGGACGCCGGAGCTCGAGCACGTACTCCCGAAAGGACTCCCCGTAGCCCAGGCGGCCGACGTAGCGATCGGCCAGCCCGCCCAGGTCCAGGACCTCCAGGTCGTGCCGGGCGCCGTAGTAGCTGGAGCCGCCGATGTCGGGGGTCATGAAGGTCGCATGCCGCAGGCCGAGGGCGGTCGCCCACCGGCGGACCGTCTGCGCGGTCTCCGTGGGCTTCTGCATGCTCACCGTCCAGCCGGCCCGGTCGCTCCCGTAACGTTGCCAGCCCTGCACGCCGCCAACGGCGAGAACCAGCAGGAAGAGGAGGCTCGGGGCGAGGTCGACCGCCGGCCTCGCCCGGAGTCCACGCATGGCCGGAAGCGGGGCCCAGCCGACCATGGCGGCCAGCAAGACGAGCGGGAAGGCGGGGGACAGCAGGCGCGAGTCCATCATCCAGTCGCCGCCTGCGCCGACCACGAAGGCGCCCGAGACCAGCAGCAGCGCCCACAGCACCGCGACGGGAAAGCGGCGCAGCCGGCGCAGCGAGAGCAGAGCCAAGGGAGCCAGGAGATACCAGGACTGGGCCAGGAAGGCCTTGATAAGGTACTTCCCTCCCTCCACGACGGTCTGCAGGAGGTGATCGGCGGTGAGCCGCCCGCGCAGCTTGGCGTGATACGCGTTGGGCAGCCAGTCGCGGAAGTAGGTCCAGCGCCAGACCAGGAACGCCAGCAGGGGCAGGCCGAAGCCCAGCGAGAAGCGTAGCAGCAACGCCCGGCGCCGGCCCAGGGCCGCCGAATGCGAGCGGGCCGCGCTCAGGGTCCGGCCCGCCAGGATGCACCAGACGAGCAGGCCGTAGGCCACCCCTTCCGGTCGGGTCACCGCCACGAGAAAGAAGAGCGAACCCGCCCCCAGGCCTCCTCGATCCCGATCCTCATCGACCAGCAAGCGCAGGTACGCGGCCAGGATCGCGGCCACGAACAGCGCGTTCTCCAGGCCGGACACACCCCAGAGGACGAAGCTGCTCCGCGTGGCCAGCAGCAGGAGTGGCAGGAGCCAGATCCAGGTCCCCAGACCGGGGGCCAGCCGGCGCCCCAGGGCGAGCAGCAGGA